>Ga0209356_1000155_pt1 | contig 25640 bp, 23 predicted proteins | sample LauGreFaBDMM15SN_2_FD_188213 | JGI IMG/M metagenome (GOLD analysis project Ga0209356, IMG submission 188213) | Freshwater lake microbial communities from Lake Michigan, USA - Fa13.BD.MM15.SN (SPAdes) (version 2) | ecosystem: Environmental > Aquatic > Freshwater > Lake | place: Lake Michigan, USA...
AGTTGCAGGTCATGAAGAAGTTACTGCCTTCGCAAAGGAATATGGGCTTCCCGTTGCAATTAAGGCTGCCTTCGGTGGTGGTGGACGAGGACTAAAGGTCGCTCGCACTCTTGAAGAGATTCCAGAACTTTTTGCCTCTGCAGTACGTGAAGCTATTGCAGGATTTGGACGCGGTGAGTGTTTTGTGGAGCGTTATCTAGATAAGCCTCGCCATGTGGAGACTCAAGTACTTGTCGATAAACACGGTCACGCTGTAGTGATCAGTACTCGTGATTGCTCACTTCAGCGTCGCCATCAGAAACTCGTTGAAGAAGCTCCAGCTCCTTTTCTTACAGATGCGCAGAATGAAGAGTTATATCGTTCGAGTAAGGCAATAATGAAAGAGGCGGGCTACATCGGAGCAGGTACCTGTGAATTTCTCATCGGCACAGATGGAACGATCTCTTTCCTTGAAGTAAATACACGCTTACAGGTCGAACACCCCGTCTCTGAGGAAGTAACTGGAATTGATCTTGTGCGCGAACAATTTAGAATCGCAATGGGTGAAGCCCTCGGCTTTGATGATCCAGTAATTCGCGGACATAGCCTCGAATTTCGAATTAATGGCGAAGATCCCGGTAGATCATTTCTGCCGGCACCAGGTCGCATCACATCATGGAGAATTCCGACAGGTCCTGGAGTTCGAGTTGATGCAGGCTTTACTCAAGGTGATGTCATCGGAGGTAACTTCGACTCACTCCTAGCAAAGTTAATTGTTACTGGAGCAACACGTCAGCAGGCCATCGAACGGGCTCGCAGAGCTCTAGCAGAGTTTGAAATCGGAGGGCTCGCAACAGCTCTTCCATTCCATCGCGCAATTGTGGAAGATCCTGCATATACGAAAGATTTTTCGGTCTATACAAGTTATATTGAAAATGAATTTGTTAATGAGATTCCAGCATTTGATATCCAGGCTGCTGAAAATGAAACAAAAGCCGCTAATGAACTGCTTGTTGCAGAGGTAAATGGCAAACGTTTTGAGATAAAGGTCCATACACCTGCGCCAGTAGTTAAGCGCCACCGCGCAAAACAATCTTCAACTGGTGGTGCAACTGGCACAGCCCTTGCCAGTCCCATGCAGGGAACTGTGGTCAAGATTGCAGTGGAAGAAGGTGCGCAGGTGCAGGCGGGAGATCTCATCATTGTTCTCGAAGCGATGAAGATGGAGCAACCACTTAACGCCCATAAGAGCGGCATCGTGACCAACCTTAAGGTCGCAATCGGTGAGAGCGTTGCCAGCGCCACTGTTCTCTGTGACATTATTGATGCATGACATCAACTGACATTCTCTATTCAGACCCTCTTCAGGCTGCTGTAATTGCAGCATCGGAGATTGCATCTCGTACCGGCATTGCTTCACATGATGTAGCACTTGTTATGGGATCTGGTTGGGTTGGCGCAGTTGATGCTCTTGGTACACCACGTTATGAGTGCAATGCCGAAGAAATTACGGGATTTTTTGCCCCAGCTGTAGAAGGTCACTCTGGAAAAGTTCGATCTTATGAAATCAAAGATGGAGATCGCACAATTCGTGCCCTTGTTTTCTTAGGCCGTACCCATCTCTATGAAGGCAAAGGTATGGAGCCTGTCGTGCACGGAGTTCGTACCGCAGTAAAAGCGGGTTGTAAGGTAATAATTTTGACCAATGCCTGCGGTGGAATCAATACCGCTTATCACGTGGGGCAACCTGTACTCATCCGTGACCACATTTCACTTACCGCTCAATCTCCACTCGTAGGTGCCACATTTGTAGACCTCACCGATCTCTACAGCAAGCGCATTAGAGCAATCATGAAATCAGCTGATTCATCACTCCAGGAAGGTGTCTACGTACATTGGCGTGGGCCGACCTATGAGACGCCAGCAGAAATTCATATGATGCGCACACTTGGTGCAGATCTTGTTGGCATGTCTACTGTTCCTGAAGCAATTGCAGCACACGCACTGGGTGCAGAAGTTCTTGGAATTTCATTAGTAACGAATGCAGCAGCAGGTGTGACTGGTGAAAAACTCAATCACGAAGAGGTAATTGCGGCTGGAAAGGCAGCAGCAAGTTCTATGGGTGCACTGCTAGCAAAGACTATTCCACAGATCGTCTAGCCTAGATAAGATCACTGGTATGGATCACGCTTTAGCTACAGAGGTAAAGGCCTGGATTGAAGATGATCCCGATCCTGTCACAGCTTCACGTTTGCAAAAACTTCTAGATAGTGGTGATGAAGCGATGCTGCGCACCTATTTCAGCGGCTTTCTCCAATTTGGTACTGCAGGTCTACGTGGTCCCAATGGCCCTGGCCCTTCGTGTATGAATCGCGCTGTTGTGGGGCGAACTGCTGCGGGAATCGCCGCATACATGAAGGCTCGAGGAATGACTCGTGTTGTTATTGGCCGCGATGCCAGACATGGCTCAGCTGATTACGCAATCGAAAGTGCTGAAATTTTTAGTGGTGCTGGGATGGAAGTTTTTATGCTTCCACGTCCACTACCAACTCCTGTACTTGCATACGCCACTACTGCACTCACAGCAGATGTCGGAGTCATGGTTACTGCCAGCCATAACCCTCCGCAGGACAATGGTTACAAGGTATATATCGGACCAGATGCTGATGGCATCGCATATGCATCCTCGCAGATCATTAGCCCAACAGATGGATTTATCGCAGGTGAAATAGAAGCAATTACGACATTAAAATCTCAACCACGTGGCAATTCGTGGACGGTTCTCGATGAGACTCTCATCAACGAGTATGTGCAACGTACGGCAGCCCTTGCTACAAAACCCGGTGAGCTTAAAATTGTTTATACCGCCATGCACGGCGTAGGCAGAGAGACTCTTGCGCAGGTCTTCAAGAAGGCGGGATTTCCTGATCTGATCCTTGTTGCAGAACAGGCAGATCCCGATCCAGATTTTCCTACCGTCGCTTTTCCCAATCCAGAAGAACCTGGAGCAATTGATTTAGCGTTGGCGAAAGCTCGTGCGCATAACGCAGATCTGGTGATTGCAAATGATCCAGATGCAGATCGCTGTGCCGCAGCAATTAAAGATCGCTCAGGACGTTGGCGCATGCTCCGTGGCGATGAACTCGGCGTCATCTTTGGCGAATGGATTGCCCGCTCATCACCGCAAGGAACCTTTGGAAATTCAATTGTCTCCTCTTCTATTCTCCGAAAAATTAGCGCTCACTATGGGATCGACTTCAAAGAAGTTCTCACTGGCTTTAAATGGCTTGCAAAGATTGAAGATCTTGCCTTTGGTTATGAAGAAGCAATTGGTTATGCCGTTGATTCGCAAACTGTCAATGATAAAGATGGAATTTCAGCAGCCATTTTCCTTGCCCAGATTGCAACAGATCTGGCCGCACTTGGTAAAGATCTCAATGATCTACTTGATGAGGTGTGGCAGCGCCATGGTTTCCATGCCACTGAACAGATATCTCTACGCGTTGCTGACATGAGCGCCATTACAGAGTTACTGGCAGGCTTACGCAGCAATCCCCCACAAGAGATTGCTGGACGCGCAGTTGAAAGTATTGATGATTTAGCTGCACCATCTGATGGTCTACCACCCACAGATGGCCTTCGTCTCTGGTTATTGGGTGGGGTGCGCGTCATTATTCGACCATCAGGAACTGAAGCAAAACTCAAGTGTTATATCGAAGTAATTACTCTTGATCAGGAATCGGCCGAGAGGGTGCTCAGTTCTTTGCGTGAACCGCTTAAAGCTTTACTAGGTGCTTAATTCAATTTAGAGGCGGCGATGCTTGCTGAATTAATTGCTGACGTTTTAGCAATTAAGGCAGGTGAGCGAAGCGTAATCTCAATACTCTTATCCGAAATTCCGTAACGGTGTCCATAGACTCCCAAAGCAGGATCAACTTCATCATAGAGCGAGCTTCCTTCGAGTGTCTTTGTAAGCAAGTCGATGAGTGCGAGATCTACCCGCTTAACAACTGTGGCAAGAACAAATTTCTTCGTTGCAGCATCAACTGAAAGAAATTGATCAGGCTCAATGGTAATAATTCCTGAGGGGCTCTTTTTTCTATTCGCGCTATTTGAAGCAACGATAGCGCTAAAGACTTCAGTAGCAGAACCTGTAGTCGTCAAGTAGATAACATCATGACCAGAGCGGAGAAGTGAGGTTGTTGTAATACTGGCTGACGACGAGATGTATTTAATCGTTGTAACTATAGATTTCTTTGCTGCCTTGGCACCTGGTGCAAAACCTTTTTCAAAGAGCTCTTGTTGGGAAGCGTAGCCAACCATCGCTACCTTGCCGCTCTTGCTGGCAAGTGCTGCGGCATATCCCGCTAAATAAGCACCTTGAATATCGGCAAAGACAATTGATGTCACGTTAAGTGCATCAACGGTTGCATCATTAAGAATTGCGAATTGTGTCTCAGGAAAGGTTTGCGAGAGCTCCTTGAGAGTAGCTGCATAGCCCGTACCTACTGCGATGATTATGGTGCACTCTTTATTTACTAAGGCTGTGAGGCGATCGATGCGATCTTTCGCATCTCCTGAAGTTACCGTGGTTTGGAGGGTAAACTGAAACTTCTTAGCCGCCACCTTGAGTCCGGCTTGAGCAGCATCATTAAATGAACTATCTCCTGGGCCACCTGTGTCATATGCCAGACAAATTACCGGAGTGGATGCCTGTGCAACTGGTACAACTAGAGCAGAAACGCTCAATACTGAAATAAGGGTGGCTGCCGCAAATCTCTTCATTAGCTGACCACGCCTAACCCTTTATATGTTGCATCCAGCGTTGCTCCGGCAACGTCGCGCGCTTTAGAACTACCTGTATGCAAAATATCAATCAGGTGCTTCTCATCAGAGAGGAGATCGAGTGCGCGCTGGCGGATAGGCCGCAAGTATTCGACAACTACCTCTGCAACGCTTGTCTTAAAGTCTCCATAACCCTTGCCATCAAACTCTTTTTCAAGGTCAGCAATACTGGTGCCACTCAAAGTGCTATGGATAGTAAGAAGATTACTTATACCTGGCTTTTCAGCCTGATCAAATCTCACTTCTCGACCAGCATCTGTGATTGCAGACTTTATCTTCTTTAAGTTTGCTTCCGGCGTATCCATAATCTCGATAACACCTGCAGCCGAACCTGAAGACTTACTCATCTTTGCAGTGGGGTCTTGAATATCGTTGATCTTTGCACCGGCCTTTAAAATGTAGGCCTCTGGGAGTTGAAATATTTGACCGTAGCGTGCATTAAAACGCCCTGCTAAATCACGGGTGAGTTCAATATGTTGTCGCTGGTCTTCACCAACTGGAACCAAATCTGCTTGGTAGAGCAAAATATCTGCAGCCTGCAACATTGGATATGTAAAGAGTCCTACTCGCGCCGAATCAGATCCAGCCTTGGCTGACTTATCTTTAAATTGCGTCATGCGACTCGCTTCACCAAATCCTGCCATGCACTCCATAATCCAACCCAGTTGGTTATGTTGTGGAACTTGAGATTGAACAAAGAGCGTTGACTTCTCTGGAGAAATTCCAAGTGCTAGAAGTTGGGCCGCCGAAGCGAGTGTGCGCTGGCGCAGAAGTGCTGGATCTGTCTCAACTGTGAGTGCGTGGAGATCAACGATGCAGTAAAAAGTGTCGTGGGAATCTTGCAGCTCTACCCACTGCTTGACTGCTCCCAGGTAATTTCCGAGGTGGAAAGAGTCGCTGGTGGGTTGTATGCCCGAGAGAACTCTCTTCTTACTCATGTCTGTAATTCTCGCACGAAATATCACTTCCGCGAGATCAATAGACGCCCTGCGCGCTTGCCTTCCATTGTCAGCACAGCGATTCGAATTCCATTGACCTTCACCACATCGCCTACAACAGGGATCCGTCCTAGAAAGTGCATAACAAAGCCGCTCGCGGTCTCGTATGGCCCTTCAGGAATTTCGATCCCTGAATCATCGAGTAGATCCTCAATAGAGACTAGGCCGTCGACCTCAGCATCTCCTGTGTGTGTTGCAAGGGTGATCTCTTCTTCGTCACCATCATATTCATCGCGAATATCACCAATGAGGCACTCAACAAGATCTTCCAGCGTCACTATGCCATCTGTTCCGCCGTATTCATCAAGCACGATTGCAAGATGCTGGCGCTGATTACGCATCTCAGTAAGTGCTGGGAGCACGCCTTTGGTTCCAGGCAAGAACATTACGTTACGAACTAGCTCTTGAATTTTGCCGCCTGTGCTTACGAGAGTGGTATCCAGAAGATCGCGAACATGGATGAATCCGATGACCTCGTCGGTGGAACCACGGACAACTGGGTAACGTGAATGCGCCTTATCAATTGCAAGATTAATTGCTTTGCCTACTGTGAGTGAGGCATCAAAGAAATCAACTTCAGTGCGCGGCACCATTACTTCATGAATTTGGCGTTCGGATGCATTGAAAACTTCTTCAACAATATCTCGCTCTTCATCTGTGAGAGCTGCATGGCCTGCGACTAAATCGAGTAACTCTTCTTCTGACATCGCGCTACGTTGCTCGTTGGGATCTATTCCGAATATACGAACTACAAAGTTTGTTGAATGGGAAAGGAGCCAGATGATGGGTCTAAATAATTTGGCAGTCACATCGATGAGCCCTGCAAATGTCAGTGCAATGGGTTCTGTTCGAGAGAGCGCAAGACGTTTCGGAACAAGCTCGCCGAAGACAAGCGAGAAATATGCAATGACAAGGGTGAGTCCAACAAGTGAAAGTGCTCGAGCAGCGCCACTGGAAAGACCTAGATCCTCAAGCCACGGAATGACATATTCACCAAGACGGTCTGCGCCAAGGGCTGCTGACAAAAATCCACAGAACGTGACACCGATCTGGACAGCGCCAAGAAGGCGGTTGGGATTGGACGCTAAATGGGCGACCTTAGCCCCGCGCTTTCCCTTTAAGGCGATCTGCTTGATCTGGCTCTCGCGTAGGGAGATGAGGGCTATTTCAGCAGCGACAAAGAGGCCGCCCAATGCGATGAGAAGGGCAACAATGCCAATATCGCCTAAAAGTGAGCTAATCGAGTGGCTCTCCATGATGGGAGAAGTCTACCGAGTTCCCTTCCATTTCGCGTCTTCCTGTCGTAGCCTTCACTCGTTCACCAACCGGTGGACACCTTCATCCTCGGACCGTCGGGCACGTACCTGCCCGGAGAAGGAGTTGCTTATCATGGCATCAGTAACATTTGAAACCGCATCACGCACCTATCCAGGCACAAACTCGCCAGCAGTCGACAAGCTCAACCTCGTTGTTAACGATGGCGAGTTCCTTGTCCTTGTTGGACCTTCAGGTTGTGGAAAGTCAACATCACTTCGTATGTTGGCCGGACTGGAAGAGATCGATGGTGGTCGTATTCTTATCGGCGATAAAGATGTAACCAACGTTGCACCTAAAGATCGCGACATCGCAATGGTCTTCCAGTCTTATGCGCTCTACCCACACATGACTGTGGCTGAGAACATGGGATTTGCTCTCAAGATCGCAGGAAAATCTAAGGAAGAGCGCGATAAGCGCGTCCGTGATGCTGCAAAGTTGCTTGACCTTGAGCCATATCTTGATCGTAAGCCAAAGGCTCTCTCAGGTGGACAGCGTCAGCGCGTTGCTATGGGTCGTGCGATTGTTCGCGAACCTCAGGTCTTCCTTATGGATGAGCCTCTCTCAAACCTTGATGCGAAGTTGCGTGTAGCAACTCGTACACAGATTGCTGCTCTGCAGCGTCGTCTTGGAATCACCACCGTTTATGTAACACACGACCAGGTTGAAGCTATGACCATGGGTGATCGTGTTGCAGTTCTTAAGGATGGTCTCCTACAGCAAGTTGATACACCACGTAATCTCTACGACAACCCAGCAAATGCATTCGTTGCAGGTTTCATTGGCTCTCCTGCGATGAACCTTCTTACAGCACCTGTTGTTGGCGGCAAGGCAAAGCTTGGAAACCTTGAGATCGCTGTACCAGCATCTGCTGGCTCATCAGTGACTGTTGGTATTCGCCCAGAGGGATTTGCACCTGCATCTTCTGGCTTTGATGTTCTCGTAGAAGTTGTTGAAGAGCTCGGCTCAGATGCATTCGTCTACGGAAAGCCAGCTGATTCATCAGTGAAGTTTGCAAATGTAACTGATGAAGGTGCTCAGGTAATCGTGCGTTGGGATCCAAAGAACCCACCACGCGCCGGTCAGACAGTGACTGTCTCTGCTAACCAGAGTGCAGTTCACCTCTTTAGTTCAACAACTGGAGAGCGTATCTAGCCAAGTAATAAACTCTCAATAAAAAAGCCCGCCGGCGATCCGGCGGGCTTTTTTATTTAATCTTTAGAACTATTACGCCATCGCCTTCTTGAGATTCTCATCAATTGAACTGAGGAACTCTTGTGTTGTTTGATACGGCGCTTCCTTCGAGATGAGCAGAGCAAGATCCTTCGTCATCTTTCCTTGTTCGACAGTTTCAATACATACGCGCTCGAGAGTCTTTGAGAACTTCGCAAGTTCAGCGTTGTTATCTAGCTTTGCGCGGTGTGCAAGGCCTTGAGTCCATGCAAAGATTGATGCAATTGGGTTGGTAGATGTTGCCTTGCCAGCCTGGTGATCGCGGTAGTGACGAGTCACTGTGCCGTGGGCAGCCTCTGATTCACAGATCTTTCCATCTGGTGTCATCAACACTGACGTCATCAAACCAAGTGAGCCATACCCTTGTGCGACGGTATCTGACTGCACATCACCGTCGTAATTCTTACAGGCCCAGACATATCCACCATCCATGCGAAGTGACATAGCGACCATGTCATCAATCAGGCGATGCTCATACCAAATTCCAGCTGCATCGAAATCTTTCTTAAACTCTGCTTCGAATATCTCTTGAAAGATATCTTTGAATCGACCGTCATAGGCCTTTAAAATGGTGTTCTTTGTTGAGAGGTAGACAGGGAACTTGCGAAGAAGTCCGTAGTTCAATGATGCGCGAGCAAAGTCGCGGATCGAATCATCAACGTTATACATGGCCATCGCTACACCTGAAGATTTGAAATCAAATACTTCGAGGTTCATTGGCTCGCCGCCACCTTCTGGAACATAAGAGAGAGTCAGCTTTCCTGGACCAGGAACCTTGATATCTGTCGCCTTGTACTGATCGCCAAATGCATGGCGGCCAATCACGATCGGCTTAGTCCAGTGTGGGACTAGACGAGGAACATTACTAATAATGATTGGTTCGCGGAAAATTACGCCACCCAGAATATTGCGGATAGTTCCGTTAGGAGATTTCCACATCTTCTTAAGACCAAACTCTTCTACGCGAGCCTCATCAGGAGTAATCGTTGCGCACTTGATGCCCACTCCATGCTTTTGAATTGCTCGAGCTGAATCAATGGTGACCTGGTCATCTGTTGCATCGCGATGTTCCATACCGAGGTCGTAGTACTCAAGATTGACATCGAGGTAAGGAAGAATGAGCGAGTCCTTAATGAATTGCCAGATGATGCGAGTCATCTCATCGCCATCGAGCTCTACAACAGTTCCTGTAACTTTGATCTTGCTCATCGCCATCCCTTACTTATCTTTGTGTCGGTATGTAAAGTGTCTTAAAGTGTTTGGACATCTGCTTGCTTGGTGCGCACTGCCTCGGCTGCCTCTTTGAGAGAAGCTAACTCTGAATCAGTCAGTGCTGTTTCTACAACTTTCTTCACGCCTTCGCGACCGATTGCTGCTTCAACTCCGAGATAGACACCTGAAATTCCATATTCCCCATCAACCCATGCGCACACTGGCATCACAGCGCCTGAATCTTCAATAACAGCCTTAGCCATACGCGCTGCTGCTGCAGATGGTGCGTAGTAGGCAGAGCCGGTCTTAAGGAGAGCAACAACTTCTGCGCCACCATTACGTGTGCGATCTACAAGATCTGCGATCTCTTCAGGTGATAACTTTTCAGAGAGGGCAACACCATCAACTGTGCAACGACTTGGGACTGGAACCATGGTGTCTCCGTGTGAACCAAGGGTCAGAGTTTTAACAGATGAGACTGCAACGCCAAGTTTTTCAGCAACAAAGTTTGTAAAGCGCGCAGTATCGAGCATTCCTGCCTGACCCATGACACGGTTCTTTGGAAATGATGTAGCGAGCTGAGTGAGCGCTGTCATCTCATCAAGTGGGTTTGAAACAACAATGATGACGGCATTAGGAGAGTGCTTTGCAATATTTTCAGCAACTCCACGGACGATACCAGCGTTCACGCCAATTAAATCCATACGGCTCATGCCAGGCTTGCGTGGAAGAGTAGTTGTTGCTCCAATAATCTTTGTCTCAAAGCCTTCGATTGATCGTGATTGATTCATATCGAGAGCTAAACCTTCGGGCTTACCTTCGAGAATATCTGTAAGGACGACTGTGTCGAAGATGTTGTATTCAGCTAGACGAAGTGCTGTGGTTGATCCGTAGAAACCTGCTCCGACAACTGTGACTTTCTTTGCCATGTATGAGACCTCTTAGTAGATTTAGTTGGCTTTGTGAGCCAAAGTGCAGCCCGATTTAGGGCAAGCCTACAACCCGCGCGGAAGTGCTATCGCCATCGCAAAAAGTGAGATTGCAATCAAAATCGGTAGGTAGGTCGAAATTACGCCACGGCTAGGCGCATCCTTGCGCCCTGAGAGGACAATCAGAGCCATCGCCGTCGCAATAATGAGTGAGCCCACTCGGATAAATGAGAAGACTCCGGCCACGATTCCGATGATCACTAGCGCATATGCAACGCCGCGAAAACCAGTTAATTCTTTTCGCACGACTCAACAACGTTCTGTAGCAACATGGCTCGAGTCATCGGACCAACTCCACCTGGCATCGGTGATACATAACCTGCAACTTCATATGCACCAGGGCAGATATCTCCATCTAATCCATCTGCGGTCCGTGATATTCCCACATCAATAAGGGTTGCACCTTTTTTTATCATGGAAGCTTTTAAGAAATGCGACTTCCCGATTGCAGCTACGACAATATCTGCACGTTGAGTATGAAAAGCAAGATCTTTCGTCCCTGTGTGCGTCAAAGTTACAGTTGCATTCTCTTGGCGACGAGAAAGCAGAAGCCCTAATGGGCGACCTACAGTCAGGCCGCGACCAATAACAACAACTTCAGCACCGTTGAGATTTATCTTGTAGTGGCTGAGCAGTGCCACGATTCCACGCGGTGTACATGGCAGTGGCGCATCGTAGCCAGCAACAAGCCGTCCAAGATTCATTGGGTGTAGGCCGTCAGCATCCTTTGCAGGATCAATCGATTCTAAAATCATTTGAGTATTAATTCCTTGGGGCAAAGGAAGTTGCACGATATATCCAGTGCATTCTGAGGCGTTATTGAGATCTTTGATCGCTGCAAGAACATCACTCTGTGAAGCAGATGCTGGAAGATCTACGCGCAAAGATGTGATCCCTACTTCTTTACAATCGCGATGCTTACCTGAAACATAAGAATGCGAGCCAGGATCATCGCCAACTAAAATTGTTCCAAGACCTGGGACTTTGCCTGATGCTTTGAGTGCGCTAGTGCGCGCTGTGAGATCTCTTTTAATCGAGGCAGCTAAGGCCTTGCCATCTAAAATCACTGCACTCATGGTGAAATCTTAACCGCTTAAGCGTGTGAGAAGTGCCGTGTGCCGGTAAAGAACATCGCAATACCTGCAGCATTTGCAGCGGCAATCACCTCTTCATCGCGCACACTGCCACCAGGCTGGACAACGGCGGTCACACCAGCGCGAGTCAGAATTTCAAGGCCATCTGCAAATGGGAAGAAAGCATCACTTGCTGCAACTGTGCCAACAACTCGATCACCTGCGCGGTCAACAGCGAGTTTGGCGCTATCTACTCGGTTGACTTGGCCCATTCCGATTCCAATAGATGCACCATTCTTTGCAAGCAAGATTGCATTGCTCTTCACGGCGCGAACACTGCGCCAAGCAAATTCGAGATCTGCAATGACATCTGCGCCAACAGTCTTGCCAGAGACTTGCTTCCATCCTGCCGAGAGATCGCCAGGAGCATCAATGAGATCACTGCGCTGAAGCAACATCCCACCAGAGACTGGTCTGCGCTCAAGTGGAGCGATCTCTGTTGAGATACATGTCAAAATTCGAATCGATGGCTTAGCGCTGAGAATTTCAATTGCACCATCTTCATAACCTGGTGCAATAACGACTTCGGTAAAGATTGAGGAGAGTGCAGTAGCCATCTCTACTGAAATAGTGCGATTTGCTGCAACGACTCCCCCAAATGCAGAGACTGGATCACAGGCATGTGCTGCGCGGTACGCGGAGGCGATATCGCCTGCGACCGCGATTCCACAAGGGTTTGCATGTTTAATGATGGCAACACATGGCGCAGAGTGATCTAGCGCTGCGCGCCAGGCTGCATCTGCATCGGTGTAATTATTAAATGACATCTCTTTGCCATGGTGCTGCTGTGCGCCGACGATTCCACCATCGAATCCGCTAGATGCTCCGCTATAAATGGCCGCATCTTGATGTGGGTTCTCCCCATAGCGCAGTGAGTGTTCGCGAGTGTAGATCTCACCAAACCATTCAGGAAGCTCATTACTTGCACCAAGCCAGGTAGCAATTGCAAGATCGTATTCTGCTGTAGTTCTAAATACTTCAAGGGCTAAACGTTGACGCTGCTCTGCAGTAAATCCACCTTCTGTGAGAGCTTTTACAATGAGTGGATATTGTGCTGGATCACTGACTACAGCAACACTTCCATGATTTTTAGCGGCTCCGCGTAACATGGATGGTCCGCCAATATCAATCTGTTCGATACATTCGGCAAAAGAAGCACCTGATGCAATTGTCTGCGCAAATGGATAGAGATTAATGACAACTAAATCAAAGGGTTCGATATCTAAATCCGCAATCGCCTTCAGGTGCTCTGGATTATTCTGATCTGCCAAAATTCCAGAGTGGATGCGCGGGTGCAAAGTCTTCACGCGACCGCCCATGATTTCAGGAAAACCTGTATAGGTACTCACATCTGTGACAGCAACTCCGGCATCGCGTAACGTTGCAGCAGTTGACCCGGTTGAGAGAATATCAACGCCGGCAGAGTGCAAGCTTTTACCAAGTTCGACTAAGCCAGTTTTGTCATAAACGCTGACAAGTGCTCGCGTGATCTTCTTCTTCGTCATGATCTGCCGTTCTCCATCGTCGATAGCAGCTGCTCGATCGTCACAACAATGAGAGATCTTTCGAGAATCTTAATGCGCTCGTGGAGTGATTCCTCGTTATCGTCAGGTGCTATGTCGAGCTCGGCCTGGGCAATAACCTCACCCGTATCTACGCCTGCATCTACCCAATGAATTGTGGTCCCTGTCTTTCTGGCCCCAGCGGCCAGTGCATCACGGACAGCGTGGGCACCTGGAAATAGAGGTAAGAGCGCTGGGTGGCTATTGATGATTGGAAGTGACGAAGTAACGCTCTGATCAAGAATTCGCATAAAGCCAGCGCTGACAACAAGATCAAGATCGAGAGATTGCAAGTAGCGAAGTAGTTCACGATTCCATTGCTGGCGATCTTGTTTCATCGGATGCAGGTGAACTGGAATGTTGTATCTACGCGCACGTTCAATAACGGGAGCATCTGTCTTATCGCAGATGAGCGCTTCAATACTGCAGGCAAGCGCATTCTTATCAACTGCCTCAAAGATCGCCTCAGCAAGAGTTCCGCCGCCAGAGGCTAAAATCGCAATCTTTCTCATCGAGAAAAAATCTTCATTTGCGGGATGAACTTAAAGGCAAGGAGGCCAATCAGAAGTTGGCCACCAACAGCGAGAATGAATTGCCAAATTGATAGACCGACTGCGCCCATGGCTTGAGTGATGAGTGAACCACTAGCGAGGTATGCGAGAAGTGTGAGCATCACCATCACAATGAAGAAGCTCTGCCACGAGGTACGTTCTTGAAGAGATAGTGTCCAATACCCCAAGAGCGCACCGAGTGCGATAAATACAATCGAGAAAAGTAAGAACCATTTATTTGAATTCACAGGTAGCGCTGCAAGAAGAGGAAGCGCTGGAATCTGGCCGATGTCTTGAGTAAAAGGAGAGAGATGGGTACCAGCACCGACTGCAAATCCTGCACCGCTTACATAAGAAAGCCCCGCCAGAGCAACGTTGGGAAGATAAAGCAGATTGAGAATCAGGAGAAGTATCGATCCAAAAAACCCTGGTGCTAGAACTTTTGTAATGAGTGTGGCTTGGCCAAAATTTGCAAAGAATGCGATTGTAAATATGAGAAAACCAAAGCCGAGCAAGATCGCGACAATACGAAGTGCAAGAATTACTGGCATTGCTAAAGAAATGCTGCGATCTGCGATAAATGAGCTACCTAAAGCAATGAGGAAGGCAAAGATCGCAGCCATCCACCACAGTGGTGTTACTCCGGCAGAAGAAGAAAAGAGTGCGATCAACGCTGTCAGAATTGCGTAGAAGAGAGCAAAGAAAAGTCTTGCACCTGTCAGATTGGAATAGTCACCATCAAGCTTTGAAATAACGCGCTTGAACCCTGCACGAAGTGCCACAATTGGCAGCAGTAATCCACCTATAGGTAGGTATGAGAGATAGCCAGCAACTCCAGATGGTGAGAGCGCTAAATCAAAGTGAACATGATGGGCACCAAGCCAAATCCACATTGCTGCACGAATAGGATCAGAGGTGGTACCTGTTGCACTTCCTGCAGTTGCCCACGCAATGAGAGTGATAAATGCAAGAGGAAGAATAATGATTGCAGCGCTACGTAAAGCTTGTGCGAACGTGACCCATAGGACGCGTTGCAACATGGGAGATTAGCGACCGAGTATGGCGCGCATAAAGCGCGCAGTTTCACTTGGTGTTTGGCCTACCTTTACTCCAGCTGCTTCAAGAGCATCTTTCTTAGCGATAGCTGTTCCTGATGAGCCAGAGACAATCGCGCCAGCATGTCCCATTGTCTTTCCTTCAGGGGCTGTAAAGCCTGCAACATAACCAACAACAGGCTTTGTTACATACTCTGCGATAAATGCTGCTGCACGCTCTTCTGCATCTCCACCGATTTCACCGATCATCACAATCGCTGTTGTTTCAGGATCATCTTGGAATGCGCGCAAGCAATCAATATGTGTTGTACCGATTACTGGATCTCCACCGATTCCCACTGCAGTACTAAATCCAATATCGCGAAGCTCATACATCATCTGATAGGTAAGGGTTCCAGATTTGGAGACAAGTCCAATTGGACCCGCACCAGTGATATTTGCTGGAATGATTCCGACATTTGATTTTCCTGGGCTGATGAGTCCTGGACAGTTTGGTCCAATAATTTGCGTGCTGCCTTTTTCTTTGGCGTATGTGTAGAAGAAGGCTGCGTCGTGAACTGGGATTCCTTCGGTGATCACAACAACAAGTGGCATCGTGGCATCGATTGCATCGATCACAGCTGCCTTTGCAAATTTAGGTGGAACAAAGACGACTGAAGTATTTGCACCAGTTGCTGCCATCGCCTCTGCCACAGTATTAAAGACGGGAAGATTGTGTCCATCGATGTCAACGCTCTGCCCGCCCTTGCCGGGTGTCACTCCCCCAACAACTGCTGTGCCTGAAGCGAGCATGCGACGAGTGTGCTTTGTTCCCTCGGAACCGGTCATTCCCTGAACAATTGCCTTGCTTGCATCATTGATAAAGATTGCCATTTACTTCGCCGCCAATTCTGCAGCACGTGATGCTGCGCCATCCATTGTGTCGAGCTGTTCTACGAGTGGGTGGTTTGCAGCGTTTAAAATCGCACGTCCTTCTTCGACGTTATTTCCATCAAGGCGCACAACAATTGGCTTGGTGGCAGTTGCACCGAGTGTTTCAAGGGCGGCAACGATTCCGTTAGCAACGGCATCACATGCTGTGATTCCACCGAAGACGTTGACGAAGACGCTCTTTACATCTTTATCTCCAAGAATGATCGAAAGACCATCTGCCATGACTTGCGCAGAAGCTCCTCCACCAATATCTAGGAAGTTAGCTGGGCGTACGCCGCCAAATTTTTCACCTGCGTAGGCAACAACATCGAGAGTGCTCATCACAAGTCCTGCACCATTTCCGATGATTCCAACCTGGCCTTCAAGTTTTACGTAGTTGAGGCCCTTTTCTTTTGCAAGAGCCTCAAGTGGGTCTGTTGCGCTGTGATCAACAAGTGCTTCATGATCGCTCTGGCGGAAATCTGCGTTCTCATCAAGTGAAACTTTTCCATCAAGTGCGATAATTTTTCCATCATGAGTCTTCACAAGTGGGTTAATCTCAACAAGCGTTGCATCCTCAGATAAAAATGTCTCCCAAAGCGTTACCAAGACATCGGCAACTTGATCTGCAACATCTGCCGGGAATGCTGCTTGAGCAACAATCTCTTTCGCCTTAGCAAGTGAAATTCCATCAACTGCTGAGACTGGTACCTTGGCAAGTTTTTCTGGCGCAGTTTTTGCGACTTCTTCAATATCCATACCGCCGGCAACAGAAGCCATGACAAGGAATGTACGGTTTGAGCGATCGAGCAAAATTGCTAAGTAATATTCAGATTCAATGGGAGCAGCTTGAGCAATCATCACTTGATGAACTGTGTGACCTTTAATATCCATTCCAAGAATTGCAGCAGCCTTATCGCGCGCTTCCTCTGCGTTTTCGGCAACCTTTACTCCGCCTGCCTTTCCGCGTCCGCCAACTTTTACTTGTGCCTTAACAACTACGCGTCCACCCATCTTGGATGCTGCAGCAAAAGCCTCATCGGCAGTTGTTGCAACTGCTCCAGCGAGAACTGGGACTCCATGTTTTTCAAAGAGGTCGCGAGCCTGATATTCAAAGAGATCCACTAGATCACTCCTCTATTCCTGAGTATTTGATGGCCACAAAGATCGTGCGGAAATTCACTGTGCCCATCTTAGAGGCCGCGCTAGAGCTTCTCGACCGGCGCGTAGCGAAGAAGAAGGCGCTTCTGGCCGTAATCTCCGAAGTCAATGGTGGCCTCTGACTTATCACCTTCACCTGCAACGGCAACAACGGTGCCAAGACCAAATGTGTCATGTGACACACGCTCACCAACAGCTAAGACCATTGCACTGCTCTTCTTCCCAGTTGCGCGAGGAGGTGGAGCAGATGCCACACGCGAAGTGCGCACGGATGTAGTTGAAGTAAAAGTTGAACGTCCTTCATTGCGCCACTGAATGAGCTCTTCAGGAATTTCATCAAGAAAACGCGATGGTGGATTGTAATTTGGTGCACCCCACGATGATCGATATTCAGCGCGGGAAATATAGAGACGCTCTTCTGCACGAGTGAGGCCAACATAAGCAAGTCGGCGCTCTTCTTCAATCTCATCTTTATCATCAAATGTTCGCGAGTGTGGAAATATTCCATCTTCCATGCCGGTGAGAAATACTGTCGGAAATTCAAGACCTTTGGCGGTATGAAGAGTCATCAAGGTGACAACACCGCCGTGATCCTCTCCATCTGGAATTTCATCTGCATCTGCAACGAGTGCCACCTTTTCAAGAAAGCCAGAGAGCGAAATTTCTTCATCTTCTGCCAGCGCATCAAAGGGACGCTCCTCATACTCCATCGCAACGGCCACTAGTTCCTTAAGGTTCTCAACTCGAACTTCATCTTGTGGATCAGAACTTGCCTCAAGCTCTGCCAATAGACCTGACTGTTCAAGAATGGCTTCAGTAATCACTGAAGGTCTTGTCTTTGCTTCTACCAATACCGCTAGCGCACCCATCATTGAGACAAATTGCAGAATTGAACCCGCTGCACGCGATGGAACTTCTTCTGCTTCCGCGCAACGGTTAAGACCTTGCCAGAATGAAATACCTTGTACGGCTGCAAAGCGATCGACTTCTTCGAGTGCGCGATCGCCGATTCCGCGCTTAGGAATATTGATGATGCGTCGGAGTGAAATCTCATCCTCAAGATTTGAAAGCACCCGTAGATAGGCAAGGAGATCCTTGACCTCTTTGCGTTCATAAAACCGAAGGCCACCCACTACTTTGTAAGGAAGGGCTGCTCGCATAAATACTTCCTCAAAGACGCGAGATTGGGCGTTGGTGCGATAGAAAATCGCAGTATCCCCTGGCTCTGATGTTCCGTTTCGCTGCAAAGAACGAATCTCATCCTTCACAAACTCTGCCTCATCGTGTTCTGATTCAGCGACATATCCAATAAGTGGCGCACCAGGTCCCGAATCTGACCAGAGGTTCTTCTCTTTTCGTGAAGAATTTTTTGTGATGACAGCATTGGCAGCGTTAAGAATATTCTGACTGGAGCGATAGTTCTGTTCAAGTAAGACAGTTGTCGCATTCGGATAATCGAGCTCGAATTGGAGGATATTTCGAATTGTCGCACCACGGAAGCCGTAGATGGATTGATCGGCATCCCCCACTACGCAAAGCTCAGCAGGAGGTGTGCCATCTTCAAGAGAGCCCGTGAGTTCGCGAACAAGGATGTACTGGGCATGATTTGTATCTTGATATTCATCGACCAAGATATGTCTAAAGCGCGATCGCATTCTTGCCTTAGCTTCAGGAAAGCGCTGAATTACTTTGACTGTATTTAAAATCAGATCATCAAAATCCATCGCATTCGCTGATTGCAATCGCTTCTGATAGACCGCATATACATCTGCTACAACTTGTTCAAATTGGTTAGTGGTGGCGTGGAGATAATCTTGAGGGCCAAGTAACTCGTTTTTTGCATTAGAGATCATTGATTGAAATTGGCGGGGCGGATAGCGCTTGGGATCTAGATTGAGTTCTTTAGCCACAATGGTGACAAGGCGAAGAGAATCAGCCGAGTCATAGATGCTAAATGAGTTTGAAAAACCTAAGCGGTGGGCCTCTAGGCGAAGTAAGCGAACGCATGCAGAGTGAAATGTGGAGACCCACATTGATTTTGCTACAGGGCCAACAAGAGCGGCTACTCGCTCTTTCATCTCACCGGCTGCTTTATTGGTAAAGGTAATTGCTAAAATTTCGTAAGGTTGAACACCGCGTGCAGCCATGAGATATGCAATCCGTCGAGTAAGTACGCGAGTTTTTCCAGAGCCTGCACCAGCTACAACAAGTAAGGGACCACCTGTGTGAATAACGGCAGCCTGCTGCGCTGGATTGAGACCTTCAATCAAGGCATCTGCAGGCGTTGCCATTTCGCTCATGCGCGGGAGTCTATTAGGATCGGCCAACATGGAGCCCCTTAACGATTCCGAAATCTCACGCGTATTAGTTATTAATGCACACCCTGACGATTCAGACTTTGGCGCAAGCGGCAGTATCGCAAAGTGGGTCAAGGCTGGAATCCACGTCTCCTATGTCTTCTGTACCAACGGAGATCAGGGTGGCGAAGAATCGGGATTTACAAAGGAAGAGATGCCCGCGGTACGCCAGCGCGAACAGCGTGCAGCTGGTGCTGCAATCGGCGTCACAGATATCACATTTTTAAATTATGTTGACGGACATCTCGAACCAACCTTGGCGCTAAGAAAAGATTTAGTGCGCCAGATCCGCATTTCAAAACCTGATCGCATGCTCTGCCAATCACCTGAACGAAATTGGGAGCGTATTGGTGCAAGCCATCCAGATCACCTTGCAGCAGGTGAAGCGGCGATACAAGCGGTCTATCCAGATGCGCGTAATCCATTTGCCTTTACCGATTTACTTGATAACGAAGGTCTTGCACCATGGCGCGTGAAAGAAGTCTGGATGATGGGCTTTGCTCATCCCGATCACTTTGTAGATATCACCGATACCTTTGATTTAAAGATGGCCGCACTTCATAGCCATGTTTCGCAGACTGCCCACAATAAAGAGCTCGACACAATGGTGCGCGAGTGGGGTCAACGCAATGCTGGCCTTGGCGGACTTCCTGACGGACGTATTGCTGAAGCTTTTAAAATCATTCATACAAATTGATTTTTTATTTAGCTGAGGCACTTTCAATCACAACGAGTTGAATCGGAATTCCATCCGATGCGTAATATGCCTGTCCATCTGCTTCGACTTTGTAGGCTCCCACTTCTGCGATCTTCTTAAGCAGATCTAACCCCAAAGTAATGCGACCAAAGATTGTGTAGTCAGGACCTAACTGTGTATCGGCATAAACTAAGAAGAATTGGCTTCCGTTTGTACCAGGGCCGCTATTTGCCATTGCGAGTGTGCCTGCTGGGTAGTTCTTTGCACCGGACTTAGGCAAATTCTCTTCCTTATATCCAACCCATCCACCAGGGCTTCCTCCACCTTGCGCAGTGGGATCTCCACATTGCAATACATAGAGTCCAGAAGTTGTGAGGCGATGACAGATAGTCCCGTTAAAGTACTTTGCATTTGCAAGGGTTGCGATATTTGTCGTTGTCTGTGGTGCTAACTTGGTCAACATCGTGGCTTTAATCACTCCGCAATTAGTTGTCAGAGTAAGAGTTGCAGGGATTTTCTTTGCTGGAACTTTTGGTTGCTTAAGGGTAGCTGGAACGCGTGGCTTAGCCGTTGACTTCTTGCACGAAGCAACGGAGGTTGGACGTTCTGCAGCCTGTGCTGGAGCCAACGTTGCAGCAAATAGGCATACTGCAATAGCTATGACGAGACCTTTTTTCATTCTTACTCCCACTCGATTGTTGCTGGCGGTTTTGAGGTGACATCGAGGACGACGCGATTTACTCCCTTAACTTCATTTGTAATTCGCGTTGAAATCTTTTCAAGAACTTCGTAAGGGATGCGGGACCAATCTGCAGTCATTGCATCCTCACTTGATACTGGACGCAGAACAATTGGGTGACCGTAGGTACGACCATCGCCTTGCACACCAACACTCCGCACATCGGCCAATAAAACCACGGGACATTGCCAGATGGTGCGATCAAGGCCTGCTGCTTTGAGCTCGGCTCGTGCAATCACATCTGCTTCACGTAAGAGATCAAGACGTTCTTGTGTTACTTCACCAATGATGCGAATACCAAGTCCTGGGCCAGGAAATGGTTGACGCCAGATAATTTCTTCAGGCAATCCGAGTTCAAGTCCTACCTGGCGCACTTCATCTTTAAAGAGTGTGCGGAGCGGTTCAACGAGAGCGAACTTCAAATCATCTGGCAGTCCGCCCACATTGTGGTGAGATTTAATATTGGCAGTACCTGATCCCCCACCTGATTCAACAACATCTGGATAGAGAGTTCCTTGTACTAAGAATTCAACATCTCCGCCTGCTGCAATATCACGAGCTGCTTTCTCAAATGAGCGAATGAATTCGCGACCGATAATCTTTCGCTTCTCTTCTGGATCTGTGACGCCCTTGAGCGCACCTAAGAATTGATCGACTGCATCCACGACAACAAGCTGAACACCCGTCGATGCCACAAAATCGCGTTGGACTTGCTCTGATTCACCGCTCCTTAAAAGACCATGATCGACAAAGACACAGGTAAGTTGATCGCCCACGGCCTTTTGAATGATGGCAGCTGCCACGGCAGAATCAACGCCCCCTGAGAGACCGCAAATCACTCGCTTAGATCCGATGACGGTGCGAGCCTTTTCAATCTCATCGGCTGCAATATTTGCTGTAGTCCAAGTCGCAGGACACTTCGCAATATTGATCAGCCAGTTCTTAAGAATTGCCTGACCGTGTTCAGAGTGAAGAACTTCTGGGTGGAATTGAACACCAGCGAGAAGTCCACTCTCATTTTCAAATGCTGCAATTGAAGTATCTGATGTGGAAGCTACGACTATAAATCCTGGTGGAGCCTGTGTAACAGCATCACCATGTGACATCCAGACCTTTTGTGATTGTGGAAGTGCTGTAAAAATCTTTGCTGAACTCTTTGCATCTAAATCTGTACGACCGTATTCAGATTTTCCGGTCTGGCTAACAACGCCGCCTAAACCTTGCGCCATCGCTTGGAATCCATAACAGATTCCAAAGACAGGAATTCCTAAAGTAAGAATTGCTGAATCAAAGGTTGGTGCATTCTCTGCATAGACACTTGATGGTCCGCCAGAGAGAATAATTGCCGCTGGCTTCTTCTCGAGCACTTGTGCTGCAGTAATTGAATGTGGAACAAGCTCTGAATAGACGCTGGCTTCACGGACGCGACGAGCGATGAGCTGCGCGTACTGTGCACCGAAATCGACGACTAGAACGCCACCGGAAGTGACGTTACTTGCCATGGCTAATAAGCACCTCTACGCGCTGGAAAGATTTCACATCTGAATATCCGCAGGTTGCCATCGAGCGACGCAGTGCACCAAAGAGGTTCATCGAACCATCTGCACTGTGAGAAGGACCAAGAAGAATCTCTTCAAGTGAGCCAACGGTTCCGACATTAACGCGCTCTCCACGTGGAAGTTGCCCATGATGTGCCTCTGATCCCCAGTGCCAACCAAGTCCAGGTGCTTGCGTTGCTTTTGCCAGCGGAGATCCCATCATGACGGCGTCCGCCCCCATTGCAATTGCTTTAGCAATATCACCAGATCGACCTACTGCGCCATCTGCAATCACATGCACATAGCGTCCACCAGATTCATCTAAGTATTCACGACGAGCCGCAGCAACTTCAGCAACAGCTGATGCCATCGGAACTTCGATTCCCAATACCTTGCGAGTGGTGTGTGCTGCTCCCCCACCGAATCCAACTAATACACCGGCAGCACCTGCACGCATTAGGTGAAGCGCACCAGTTGCTGTGGCAACTCCACCAACGATCACAGGAACATCAAGTTCGTAAATAAATTTCTTTAAGTTAAGTGCTTCGCGCTCTGATGCAACGTGCTCTGCAGAAACTGTTGTTCCACGGATAACAAAGATATCTACACCTGCCGCAATGACCGCCTTGTGAAGTTCTGCGGTGCGTTGTGGCGATAGCGAAGCAGCAACAGTCACGCCCGCATCACGAATCATTTGAACTGACACTCTTTGATGAGTTCGGGGCGAATTGGTGCGCTGTAAATTTCTTGCATACGACGTGTTGCATGCTTATCTGGCATCGATGCAATCTCGCCCAGTGGAATACGAGGATCGTCATAGCGCGTCCACAAACCTTCAAGGTTAAGTACTCCGAGCCCACCGAGGCGACCGATTTCGATCGCAGTCTCAGGTGAAACCACCGAATCCATTGGCGCAGCCAACATTGGCAAATCAAATTTATAAGCATCGATCTGCCATGAAGTCGATACATCTTCTGGGTCACGAGTACGGCGACTTGGCACAATGGCAATATCGTCAAATGAGTAAGCCTGGCGAGCGCGTTTTCCTGGTGCAATTTCGATATCCATAGTCGCTCTCCTTACTTAGCCTGTGTGTAATTAGGTGCATCAGCTACATGAAGCACATCGTGTGGATGGCTCTCTTGTAGCCCTGCAGCGGTAATTTGAATCAAGTGTCCATCGCGGCGAAGTGTTTCGATATCGGCAGCTCCGGCATAACCCATACCGCTGCGCAATCCGCCAACGAGTTGGTGGACAACTTCTGCCACAGATCCGCGGTATGCGACCTTTCCTTCAATACCTTCTGGAACCAATTTATCTTCGCTTAAAACATCATCTTGCATGTAGCGATCCTTAGAGTATGACTTCTGCTCTCCGCGAGATTGCATCGCACCGAGTGAACCCATTCCGCGATATGCCTTGTATTTGCGACCATCAATTTCAATGAGTTCACCTGGTGATTCATCACAACCGGCCAATAATGAACCGAGCATGACAGAGTGTGCGCCGGCAACAATTGCCTTGACGATATCTCCTGAATATTGCAGCCCGCCATCTGCGATCAGTGGAATGCCGGCCTTGTTACATGCCTTAGCCGCTTCCATAATTGCAGTTACTTGTGGAACTCCGACACCTGCAACCACACGTGTTGTACAAATTGATCCTGGACCTACGCCAACTTTTACTGCATCCGCTCCGGCATTGATCAACGCCTGGGCACCGGCACGTGTTGCGATATTGCCACCGATAATTTCAGTTGTTGGTGAAAACTTTTTAATACGTTCGATCGCCTCTAAAACCGCACGATGGTGGCCGTGTGCGGTATCGACTACAACAACATCAACGCCAGCTTCGATCAGCGCCTGGGCACGTGCATATCCATCATCGCCAACACCGACTGCCGCTCCTGCAAGGCCAACGTTCTTAACTAGCTTGACGTGAGTGACTTGATCTTCGATAGAAAAATTACGGTGAATAATTCCGATTCCACCAGCTTTTGCCATTGCAATTCCCATGGCAGATTCAGTGACGGTATCCATCGCAGAAGAAGCCAGTGGTACTGCTAATGAGATATTTCGCGTAAGCCAAGTCGATGTATTTACTTCACTGGGAACAACGTCGGAGGCATCAGGCAGCAGCAGAACATCGTCATAGGTCAGGCCAAGCATTGTGACCTTGTCGTGCTCGCTCATAGGCGCAGTCTATCGGTGGGCTTAGGCCCCGACTGCCATCGCGATCTCGTCCACTGCAAGGGAGAGTGAGCCTACAAATTGGGCGTTCTGGCACTTATCAGGATTCCATCCTGGCCCACCGATGATGACGCGGGGTGCTGGGCGGACTGCGGGAAGGTCGGTGACAAACATTGGATTCCCATTAACTGGCAACTGAGCCCACAAGAAAATAGCTGGGGGTGCAAAGCGCGAGACCATCGATGAGAGCGCTTCAACAGGAGTTCGTGCACCCAAGAAGTGAGACTCGATACCGCGCTCTGCCAACGCTGCAGCGAGAGCATGCAGCGCAAGTGAGTGAAGTTCTTCACCCACGGATGCAAGTAGTACTGGACGGGAATTTATTGGTACAACATTTTCGGATACTGATTCGCGCATTACTCGAGTAAGTATTTCAGTGAGCATATGTTCAACTTCTACACCCTTGCCGGATTTCTCCCACGCCGCTCCTACCTGAATAAGAACCGGGACAAATACTTCTTGCCAGGCACTGATAATTCCGTTTTCTGCAATCTCATTACGCAACATTGTTTCGACAAAGAGTGAGTCAAGGGAATCTGCTGCATTGTAAATTGCATCGATAGTCTCATCGCATTCACGACAGAGTGATATGAACTCTTCAATTACTACTTCACCTTCATGGGCTTTTGCCTGCTCGGCAGCATCTGCTGGAGAAACACCTGCGCTAATCAAGCGGCGCATGACAGTGAGCTTTGCTAAATCTGCTGGACAGTACTTACGGTGCGAACCAGCCTCGTGCTCTGATGGTCCGATCCCATAACGCCTCGCCCAGGTGCGTAAGGTGGCTGGGGCGACCCCGAGACGCCTGGCAACAGCAGAAACGCTGAGAAGTTCCTCCGGCGCGCTCTGGGATTGCTCTGCCGGGCTCATGGGGCAATGGTGGCCCCAAGTGGCCGATCTCACCACTTGAAACCACGCTCAGATGGGGAATCTTTTATCGCTGAAGCAGCTTTGACCCGATAGGTACTTGAACAACCTATGAAACGGTTGTACTGTATCCATTCACGAGGAACGAATAGGAGTAAAGAGATGGCTGAGATTTCACGCTTACCAATTCCAGTAATGGAAGAGTGGGAGTGGCAGTACAAAGGCGCTTGTCGCGATCTCGATCCTGAG
>Ga0209356_1000156_pt1 | contig 25625 bp, 31 predicted proteins | sample LauGreFaBDMM15SN_2_FD_188213 | JGI IMG/M metagenome (GOLD analysis project Ga0209356, IMG submission 188213) | Freshwater lake microbial communities from Lake Michigan, USA - Fa13.BD.MM15.SN (SPAdes) (version 2) | ecosystem: Environmental > Aquatic > Freshwater > Lake | place: Lake Michigan, USA...
ATAAAAAATGACTGAAAAAACAAAAAAATGGTCTGACGACGCAGTTGCACAATTAACTAACATGGTAGGCGGACAGTCTCCAGTTACAGTTGATGCAGTTGAGCGGGCAGCCGAAACATTGGGTTTTACAACTCGCTCTGTTGCTTCTAAGCTCCGCCAAATGGACTATGAAGTTGCTTCAATGGCTAAAGAAAAAGTTAGCGCATTTACTCCTGAGCAAAGCGCTGACTTGTCAGACTTTGTTGTAAACAACACTGGTGCTTTAACATACAAAGAAATTGCCGAAGCATTTGCTGGTGGTAGTTTTTCTGCAAAACAAATTCAAGGTAAGTTGCTTGCTTTGGAATTGACAGGTGCTGTTAAGCCTGCTGAAAAAGTTGAAGTAGCTCGTACATACACTGAAGCTGAAGAGTCTAGGTTTATTGCTATGGCTGATGCAGGTAGCTTTATCGAAGATATTGCCAGTGCATTGAACAAGACAGTTGCTTCTGTACGTGGCAAGGCTTTGAGTCTGACACGCAAAGGTCAAATTGCTAAGATTCCCGCACAGCGTGTTTCTCATGCAAAAGAGACAATTGATCCTGTTACCGCTTTGGGTGCTTCGATCACTGGTATGACTGTTGCTGACATTGCTAAAGCTGTTGATAAGACAGAACGCGGTCTTCGCACATTGTTAACACGTCGTGGCATCAAAGTCGCTGACTATGACGGTGCTGCTAAGAAAGCCAAAGCAGAAGCCAAAGCTGCTGCTTAATTTAGTTTTATAAACGATTGGTCGGGAGTTGTTAAAAGCTCCCGACCTTTTTTACTTTAGCGAGTCGAAAATGAAAGTTACACTTACATATCATGACAACGATTCCTTTACAGTAGAAGAAGTTGTCAAACAAGCCGTTCATAACTACGGCAAAGCTGTACAAATAGAAATTATGCCTGAATCAACACTAGCATATGATCATATCTATTTTGGTTTACAACAATTAATTACGCATGAGCAGTTGAGTCTACTGTTTGATAAAGATACTGCTTATCAAAAAGATATTAGAAAATTAAGAGAGTCTGTTCTCTATAAAGTTACAGAAATTATTGACCAAGTTATTATAGATAACGAATCGAAAGTAGGGTAATCTTGGATACATCCGCAGTAGTCTTAAATAAATTACTAACTGAGAGAAACCTAGATATCTGGGCTAAACTTAAATTAGTATTTTTAGACGCTGCATACTCTTCCTTGTATGGTGCTATAAATAAGTATTACGAGAAATACAGTGCCATTCCGTCGTTTGACGATCTTGAGCTAACCCTAAGGGAGGGTTCGGCGTCTAAAACGTTAGCAACCCTTCGGTTAACCGAGGTTCCTGATGTTTCAGCTGAAGTAGCGCTTGATGCGCTAATAGATCAGTATACACAAAATGAAACGGTAAAATTATTAGACAAATTTGTAGACAAGCTACCTCTTTACGATTCCGACGAAATAAAAGACAATTTAGCAAATATTGCACTAACAATTGAAGAAAAGACTCACACTAGTGAGAAAGTATTTACAATGGCTGACATGATGATGTTCCGTCATCCTGAAGATTTGGAGAAAGAACGTGTTTATTTGGGTCTTAATAATACTTTTGACGCTGTGCTTGGTGGCGTGGCTCGACAGGAACTCATCCTCATCGGAGGAAAGCGTGGATCTGGCAAATCTATTACTAGTAGTAATATCTTTGTTAATCAGTATGAATCTGGTAATAGCAGCATTTACTTCTCAATAGAAATGACTGCACAAGAAACTATGGAACGCAACTTAGCTATTTTAGCTAATGTGAACCTACAAAACTTAAAACAACACAAATTAACAGACGATGAAGTTCTTAAAGTAGTAAAAGCTAGAGCAGGAATGTTCCAAGACTCTGATACTACTGTTACAGAATTTATGCGTCACAGAGACAGATTTAAATTCGAAGAAAACTTAGTACGAAACCATCTACTTAAAGTAGATAATCAAATGATTATTGTTGATGACCGAGACTTGACCCTAAGCTCAATCGACTTGCATATTGGCAAAGCCAAAGCAAAGTTTGGTGATAAGCTAAAAGTTGTAGTAGTTGACTACCTTAATCAAATTGTACTAGAAGGTACAGATCAATACGACTGGAAACCACAAATTGAAATATCGAAAAAGCTTAAGAACCTCGCTCGTAAATATGAGATCGTTCTTGTATCTCCGTACCAGATCGATGCCACAGGTGAGGCTAGATTTGCCAAAGGCATCTTGGATGCGTCGGATATTGCCCTTACAATGGAAGCGCACGACAAGGAGACTAATGCTATCTCGTTCGAAACAACTAAAATTAGGGGCGGGAAGGAAATGGCATTTACGTGCCCGATTGACTGGGACACTTTACGCATTAGCCCACAATCAGTGGATAAACCAGCCGCTAAGGAAGTTGTTAAGAAGGCGGGGAAGAAAGCGCATACCACTGATCTAAAACAAAACGACACAGCATCTGACTTACCATGGAACTAAAATGAGCGATCCAGTACTAGAACTAATCAACAAAAATGGGCTAGCATTTAGTGTGTCAGGTCGCGACTACCTAATTAAATGCCTAAACCCAGATCACGAGGATTCCAATCCAAGTTTTCGGGTAGATCGTGTTACTGGTGTTGCTCATTGCTTCAGTTGCGGCTTTAAAACTAATTTATTCAAATATTATGGGGTTTTTACTAATCCTGTACCAATGAAAATTGCGGCTCTCAAGGAAAAACTGAATGAACTAAAAACGAGTCACATCGGGCTTGAGCTACCTAGTGGTCATACCCCTTACTTGAAGCAGTTCCGTGGAGTGAGTCCTCAAACGTTAAAATACTTTGGGGCTTTTTACACAAACATAGTTGAAAAACTACAGGACAGAATTATTTTTCCTGTTAAGGATATTACTGGTAAAATAGTAGTATTTGTTGGCAGGCATACCCTGTCTAATGGAAACCCTAGATATATTAACTACCCTAGTGGTGTTACTATGCCTGTGTTTCCTGCACATCTCCCTAGTGGTTATCAGTCAATGGTAATTGTAGAAGGTGTGTTTGATATGTTAAATCTTTATGACAAAGGTTTAGAAAACGTAGTGTGTGCTTTTGGCACAAACACTTTACAAAATGACACAAAACAAAAATTATTGCCGTTTAAAGCACAAGGTATTACTCATATATATCTTTTATTTGATGGTGACGAGGCAGGCGATAAAGCTGCCAAAGCATTAAAACCCCTAATCCAAGCTGAGAATTTTATTGTTGAGATTGTTAAATTGCCTGATGGAAGTGACCCAGGTGAACTATCACAAGACGATGTAAATTCAATTGCAGAATATATAACAAAATAGCCTAAATACGCTATAAGAAAGTATTAAATGAAAATTGCATTAATTGATAAAGCCCCTAATCGTACTCGGTATAAAGAGTATTTTAACTTTGATTTCGATCACTATCATATGAGCTCGATTCCTATTACTAAACTACTGAAAAAAGATGTAGACTTAGAAATAGATTTAAGCCCATATAACTACGTTATTCTTATAGGTGCGGAAGCTGCCAAAGAGTACGCTAAAATTACTTCAGTAACTAATATGGCTGGTCAATTAGTTGCGGACAAATTTATTGCTATTTCAAATCCTGCAATGCTGGCTTTTAAACCAGAAGGTAAACCTGACTTTCAACGTGCCTGTGATCGTATTCATAAATATGTAGAAGGTACATTACGTTCTGCAACCGAAGGCAATTTTAAAGGTATTAATAATCCAGATGAAGCCTATGAGTTTTTAACCGAAGTTCTTGAAAATGCCCAAGGCTATGTAGCTATAGACACAGAAACAACAGGACTATATCCACGTGATGGGTATGTGCTTGGTGTTTCTATTAGTTATAAATCTAAGCATGGTCGTTACATATTGTGTGATGCTATGGATGAAAACTCTGTAGAGTTATTGCAGAAAATTTGCGATACTTTTACTATTGTTTTCCATAACATGAAATTTGACTATAAAATGTTATCTTATCATTTAGGATTAACATTTAATCGTAAAAAAGTTCATGATACAATGGTTATGCACTATGTATTAGATGAAACTGATTCACACGGCTTAAAGGCACTTGCACTTAAGTATACAGATTATGGAGATTACGACAGTGAATTGGACGACTTTAAGAAATCGTATTGTGCCCAAAACGGCATTTTACAAGATGACTTTACTTACGATCTCATTCCATTTGATACTATTAGTCGTTATGCTAGTATTGATACTGCTGTAACCTACGACTTATTCATGAAATTTTGGCCTATCGTACAAGCCAATGATAAATTGCGATATGTATACGAAACTATTTTAGTTCCTGGCACATTATTTTTAATGGATATGGAAGAAGTAGGAATTCCTATTAGTCAAGAAAGAATGGCTGCTGCTAATCTGTATCTTGATGAACAAATTGCAAAAGCTAAAGAGGTGGTATATGGTTTTGAAGAAGTTAAGCGCTTTGAGCAAGATACTGGAAAGATCTTTAATCCCAATAGTGTTATGCAGTTACGGGTTGTTCTTTTTGACTATCTTGGTTTATCCCCCACTGGAAAGAAAACTGCTACAGGTGCAATCTCAACAGATGCAGAGGTACTTGAACAGTTGTCAGAGGAGCACCCACTCCCTGCGGCGATTTTAAAAGTACGACAACTTGGAAAGATCCAAAATACCTATATTTCAAAGATTTTACCAGAGCTTGACCGCGATGGTCGCATACGTACAAATTTTAATCTTATATTTACTACTAGCGGTAGGCTTAGTAGTTCTGGGAAGTTCAACGCTCAGCAAATACCTCGCGACAATCCTATTATCAAAGGTTGCATTAAAGCTCCAGCGGGTTTTAAGATCGTTTCGCAAGACTTGACTACAGCAGAAATGTATTATGCAGCTGTTTTAAGCGGCGACAAGAAACTGCAAGAAGTGTTCTCTAGTGGAGGAGACTTCCACTCAACTATTGCTAAAATGGTATTTGATTTGCCCTGCGATGTTGAAGATGTAAAGAAAAAATACGGCAATATGCGTCAGAGTGCTAAAGCTATTTCTTTTGGTATTTTGTATGGGTCAGGGGCTAACAAAGTATCTCAAACTGTATCAAAAGCTACTGGAGAAAATTATCCAGTAGACAGGGCCAGAGATGATATTAAACAATATTTTAAGAAGTTTAGCAAACTTAAAAACTGGTTGGATACGCGCAAAAGCTTTATTGAACAAAATGGCTATACTTATAGTTATTTTGGCAGAAAGCGTCGCCTTCCTAATGTATTTTCTAGCGACAAAGGTATTGCGGCTCACGAAGTACGTAGCGGCATTAACGCTGAAGTCCAGTCTCTTGCTAGTGATGTTAATTTGCTTGGTGCTATGGGTACTGCTAACGATATTGTTAAGGCCAATATCAACGCTCAAATATTTATGCTTGTACACGACTCGATTGTGGCATTGGTTAAAGAAGAACACGTAGAGCAATACTGTGAAATTTTAAAGCGTAACACACAACAAGATTGGGGCTGTGGTATTCCTGGATTCCCTATTGGCGTTGACCAAGACGTTGGTGAAGACTATAGCTTTGGCTCATGGGAGGAGTACTATGAAACTACAGGAAATAGTATTTCCCGTATTCAGGTTGGGTGAAAAACAACCTGAAACAGATGGCAATATAGTGTATTATAAATCAGAATATAGTGATAAGGATACTGCTGAACATACAACAAACTATAGGTTTGTAGACGATAAGTCAATAGATAAGCCTACTCTAGGCTTACGTAGACTCGCTTTACAAGGTAAAGCAACGTTGTTTCCTATAAGTTCAGCAGTATACTTTCTTGTAGATATTATTAAATTGGCAAAATCAACAACGTGGTTTATTGATAGTCACGGACAGGTTTTTCAACATAAAAAAACTACACGCGCCAAGCTGACAACAAAGAAGATTACTAAAGTGTTACCTGCGGATGGCATAGGTTGTGTATTAGAATTACAAGGTATAGCGCATAGATTTAAAACTATGATTCAGCCTCAAAGTTATCACCAATATGGTGGCGTTCTATACATGGATAATAGTTACTTATTTTACGGATACTACGAATATCCCCAGAAAGATACTTGGAGATTAGTATAGTGGCAAAAGCAGTAATTAGTAACAGAATATATATTGATAATCCTGGTATAGAGCATACTAAACACGTAATTAAGTCTCTTACATACAAAATACATAAAGACACTGGATCAAAAAAGTTTGCTAGTGTAGAAACAATTAAAAATTATAAGTCGTTAATCAAGGGTATTTTATCTATTCCTCAAGGTCGAACAGACTTAATTCCTAAAGATTACGAAATTATAGACAAACGAGTATTAGTACCAGTGCCTTTTCCCGACCCTAAGTTTGAGCTATATGAAGATCAACAAACAATCTACAATGAAGTAAATGATACTTGCTTTATAAATGCTTTACCAGGTTGGGGCAAGACATTTACAGCACTACACTTAGCTAGAAAGTTTGGGCAGAAAACATTAGTTATCACGCATACAGCTGCATTGCGAGATCAATGGGTTGAAGAGATTGAGACTTTATTTGGTTGTGAGTGTGGTATTATTGGTGGAGGTAGTCTAGATCATGAAGATCATTTTATTACAGTTGCCAATATTCAAACACTTGTAAAACATACCACTGAGTTAGCTAAAGAGTTTGGAACAGTTATCTTAGATGAGGCGCATCATTGTCCCGCAACAACGTTTGCTACAACAGTTGATAGCTTTTATGCACGTTACAGAATTGCCCTTAGTGGTACAATGATCCGTAAAGATGGTAAGCATATATTATTTAAAGACTACTTTGGTACTGTAGTGTTAAAACCACCTGCGTCTAATACTATACCTCCTACAATTCACATGGTAAAAAGCGGTATTAAACTTAAAGCTAATGTTACTTGGGTAGATAAAATTACTGATCTTACTCAAGATGATAAGTATAGACAGTTTATTGCAGACATAGCTAAGATGCATATTGCCGAAGGGCATAGTGTTTTAGTTATTGCTGATAGAGTAGAATTCTTAGAAAAGGTAAAAGAATATGTTGGTGAAAAGTGTTTGTTGGTTACTGGGGCAACCAGTTTTGAAGATCGACAAAAAGCCAAGGCTCAAATCCTTGCCAAAGAAAAAATGTGTATTGCTGGAAGCAGGCAGATCTTTTCAGAAGGAATATCAATCAACATCCTTAGCTGCGTAATATTAGCAGTTCCAATGTCAAATGATAGTTTACTAGAACAAATTGCTGGTAGAATTATGCGAATGCATGAAGGCAAACTAGACCCAATCATAGTAGACATTCAATTTGCTGGATACGCGGATAAAAAACAAAACACAGACAGGTTAGGGCTTTATCTACGCAAAGGCTGGAAAGTATTAGCCTAGATAAAATTTCACTTGTCAAATTGTATCCAAAATGGTATAATATTTATTAAGTTTTAGTATATGACCTTTTTCTTCAACCTTGAATTGCTTGAGTCCACAACACAGTGTGACTCTGTAAAATTAGTTGAAATTTTAAGACTGCATTTTATTAGAAAATCTATTCCTAAAAACCAATACAGTAAAATCAAACCGATTTTTAACTTAAACGGTAATAGTTTTCTAATAAACCCTGCTCAATTATTTACTGATACCAGCACAGATATTGTACACAAAGCACAATACATACGATTAGCGGGGCGTAGAAATTACGCCATATATAAACATTACGATTACACATATCTAGACCTATCTTATTATTCAGATATAGATTTAAACGCAATAAAACCAAATCCGCTACTAAAAATAACAGAAAACAAAATTCACTTCAAATACGAGGAAAAATAAAAATGGCACTTAGTTTTAAAAACACCAAAGGTAAAGCACAATCAAACAAAGTTGATTCTTATGAATACAAAGATGGCGAAAATACAGTCCGCTTAATTGGCGGAGTTCTACCACGATATATTTATTGGCTGAAAGGCACTAACAACAAAGATATTCCAGTTGAATGTTTAGCATTTAGTCGTGAAAAAGAAAAGTTTGACAACGTTGAAAAAGATCATGTTACTGAGTATTATCCAGAAGCAAAGTGCTCCTGGAGTTATTCTGTAAATTGTATAGACCCTAAGTCACAAAAAGTTGTTGCTCTTAATCTTAAAAAGAAATTGTTTGAGCAAATTGTTACAGCAGCTGAAGATTTAGGAGACCCTACTGACTATGATACAGGTTGGGATGTTGTGTTTAAACGTGTAAAGACAGGCCCTCTGCCTTTTAATGTTGAGTACACACTACAAGTTTTGCGTTGCAAGGCTCGCCCATTAACTGACGAAGAGCGTGCTATGGCTGATTCCGCTAAATCTATTGACGAGAAATTCTCTCGCCCTACAGAAGCAGATGTAAAAGCCTTGTTAGATAAACTCACAACCCAGCAAGATGAAGATGGCGAAGCCCCTTCATCTGAGCAAGAAGCAGTCAAAGAACTTGGTTAAAAAACTTAAGCCCGCTAAACAAAATGCTTAGCGGGCTTTTCTGTCTTATAGGACAATATGAAAGTATTATTTACAGCCGACCTGCATATTAAATTAGGTCAAAAAAACGTACCTATTGAGTGGGCAAAGAATAGGTTTAATATGCTGTGGCAACAACTAGAAATACTACAAGGTGAGTGTGATCTTTTTGTAGTTGGTGGTGACGTTTTTGATAAACTTCCTAATATGGAAGAATTAGAAACATATTTTGATTTGGTTAATAGTTGTAAAATTTCAACAATTATTTATGCTGGTAATCACGAAGCAGTTAAAAAGGACACAACTTTCCTTACTAATCTAAAACAAGTTACGAATCGCTTAAATCCATTAGTAGAAGTTATTGACGACTACTGTAAAATAGAAAATATGGATTTTATTCCTTATAATAAATTAAAAGAGTTTGAGAAGAATCCTTTTCAAATTCGTGGAAACATTTGTTTTACACACGTTCGCGGAGAAATCCCACCACATGTAAAACCTGAAATGGACTTAGAAGTATTTGCTAGCTATGACGTTGTTTTAGCAGGCGATCTACATAGTTATGAAAATTCTCAAAAAAATATTATCTATCCTGGAAGTCCCGTTACTACTAGTTTTCATCGTGGGAATGTGGCTACTGGTGTTATTTTATTGGATACCCATAGCTTAGATCATGAATGGCGGGAACTACAACTACCACAACTTATTCGTCGTACAGTAGCTGTGCATGACCCTAAGCCGCAAACAGACTACGATCACACAATTTATCAAGTTGAAGGCGATATGCAAGAACTTGGTGAACTAGAAGATTCAGATCTAATTGATCGTAAAGTAATTAAGCGAGACACAGACTCTGCGCTAATTCTAGACAAAGAAATGTCTATGTCAGAAGAAATTCGTGAGTATCTAGCATACATTTTAGAGTTGCCCGAAGATACTATAGAAAACGTATTAAAAGAGTTTCAAAACCATGCAGACAAAATTGAAACTGAATAGAGACTTTAATGATAACTATAAAACAACTACGATGGGCTAACGCCTTTAGTTACGGAAAAGATAATCAAATTGATTTTGTTTCAGCTCCACTTACACAATTAGTAGGTAAAAATGGGCACGGTAAAAGTTCTATTGCTTTAATACTAGAAGAAGTATTGTTTAATAAGAACTCAAAAGGTATTAAGAAAGCAGATATTCTTAATCGCCATATTAAAGATAAAACGTATACCATTGAACTAGACTTTAACAGAGATGACATAGACTACACAATTAAGTCTAGTCGTGGCACTGCTCAAACCGTAAAACTTTTTAAGTCAGGTGTAGATATAAGTGCTCATACGGCAACCGCAACTTATAAAATAATTGAAGACATACTAGGGTTTGATCATAAGAGTTTTGCACAAATAGTTTACCAATCTAATGCTAGCAGTTTAGAATTTTTAACTGCTCCTGATACTGCTCGTAAAAAATTTCTTATTGAGATTCTTAATTTAGGCAAGTATACTCGTGCTGCTGAAGTTTTTAAAGAAGTTGCAACACAACTTACTAAAGATATTGCTGTAGTGCAGTCGCAGGTAAATACTGTGGCAAGCTGGTTAAATAAATATGAAAAAACTGAGCTAACACTAAAAGAACTAATTGCAAGCCCAGAGTTAAATACTTTGCTAATAACAGAGGCGGCAGCTTTAGAGTCTAGTATAAGCAGTATAGAGTCTACTAATAAAAAGATTTCTCAAAACAATACTTACAAGCAAATACAATCAAAGATTACACTGCTACCAATTCCAGAAAAGCCTGAAGAAGGCATGGAAAACTATCAAGCAGAAGTAGCAAAATTATCTAAAACAATTACTGATGCAGAGAGTTTTGTTAGAAAAATGAAAACTCTGGGTGGAACGTGCCCTACTTGCTTAAGTGACATTGATGAGTCTAAGGTTTCAGAATTAGTAGTAGAAAAAGAAACAGAGGCTGAAAAAGCTCGCTATGCTTCTTCTATGTACGACGTAAGAATTAATAATATTAAATATCAAAAAACAGCTTGGCAAGATGCTCAAAAAGCTCAGGAAGATTGGGAAAAGTATCATATTCTAATTGATACAGAGTTACCAGAAACATTATTAGACAAACAAACTCTACAACAACAATTTACAGAATTACAGAATTCAATTGCTGCTACTAAACGTAAAATCGTTGAAGCAGAGCAATACAACAAAGAAGTAACTGCACACAACACTAAAATAGATTTAGTATCAAAACAATTAGTTGAAATGAACCAAGAACTAGAGGTTTATAGTGGTAAATTACATGAGTTAAGCGAGCGCATGAGTATTTTAAATGTTTTAACAAAGACATTTAGTACAACAGGTTTAGTAGCATATAAAATAGAAAGTTTAGTAAAAGACTTAGAAGAAATTACAAACAGTTATTTGGTTGATCTAAGTGATGGAAGATTTCAAATTAGTTTTAAAATTAGTGCTAGTGATAAATTAAATGTTGTTATTACTGATAATGGAAAAGATATTGAAATACTTGCGTTAAGTGGTGGTGAAAAAGCAAGAGTTAATGTAGCTACCTTGTTGGCTATTAGAAAACTAATGCAAACATTGTCTAGTTCTAGAATCAATCTATTAATACTGGATGAAACTGTAGAAACACTTGATACTGATGGTAAAGAAAAGTTAGTAGAAGTATTACTACATGAAGAACACTTAAACACTTTCTTAGTAAGTCATGGCTTTAGTCATCCCCTACTAGAAAAGATTAATGTTGTTAAACGTAACAACATATCCCAAATAGAGGTATAATGACAGTAGATCCAAGAGCCAAAGGTGCTAGAACAGAGACCACAGTACGTGATCTACTCAAAAAGCATACAGGTTTATCATGGGAAAGAGTACCTGGATCAGGCGCTCTTGACCCTAAACATCAGCTTAAGGGCGATTTATACGTTCCTGGGCGAACCAACCTTTGGTGTGTAGAAGTTAAAGGCTATGCGGAAGATCACCTTACTTCACACTTACTAACATCCAAAACTCCGCAACTAGTAGAATTCTGGCAACAGACTACTCGTCAAGGCACTCAAGTAAGCAAAAAACCGCTACTAATTTTTAAATTTGATCGCAGCAAAGTATTTGTTGCTTTTGATGAGATGCCTAATTCACAAAACTATCGTTGCTTATACTATAACCACGAAGACCACGAGTTCTATGCTGCACTGCTAGAAGATTGGTTAAAGTGGGAGCAACCAGTATTTGTAACTTGACAAAACAGCTAAGCAGTGGTATAATAACAGATTAACACACAAATAATATGTCAAAAACATTCTCAAAAATTACCGAACAAGAAAATACCTTACTAGTTGTAGACTCACTTAATCTTGCATTTCGCTATAAACATAGTGGTGCTACAGATTTTGCTGAAGATTACTTACGAACAGTTCAAAGTCTTAAAAAATCATATAAAGCAAGTCATGTTATTATTGCAGGAGATATGGGCTCAAGCTCTTATCGTAAAGCTATTTATCCTGAATACAAGCAAAATCGTAAAGATAAGTTCGCAGAACAAACCGATGCTGAAAAAGCAGCGTTTGAGTTGTTCTTTGAAGACTTTACAAAAACACTAGAACATATTGCTGAAAGTACCGACTTTCCAATTTTACGCTTTCAAGGCGTTGAAGCAGATGATATTGCAGCATATATTGTATCAAAAAAATCAAAACTCCCTGTTGATGATATTTGGCTAGTTAGCTCAGATAAAGATTGGGATTTATTAGTTCAACCTAACGTATCAAGGTTCAGTTATGTTACTCGCAAAGAAGTTACTTTTAACAACTGGAATGAGCATTACGACTTTAATCCAGAAGACTACATTAGTATTAAGTGTCTTACTGGTGACACTGGTGATAACGTGTTTGGTGTGCCTGGCATTGGGCCTAAAAGAGCAGTTGGTTTGGTTAATGAGTATGGTAGTACCTATGACATTATTGCAAGCATTCCTCTCAGCGGCAAATACAAGTATATCCAAGCCCTAAACGAATGTAAAGATACATTAGCCTTAAACTATAAATTAATGGATTTAGTAACCTTTTGCGAAGATGCAATCGGTACTGAAAATTGCAAACAAATTGACGAAACCTTAGAGTTATATTTAAAATGAGCCAACCAACAATTATTTCTAATAGCGGTATGTATAATCATAGTACCATGACCTACGGGCCTCCACTAGAGTGCTTAGCAAAGCCAGGAGCTAAACTTCCTGAACGTGCACATCCCACAGATGCAGGAGCAGATTTGTTTAGCTATGAAAGTTTGGAAATTTATCCAAACGAGCAAAAACTTGTTGATACGGGTATAGCAATTAAAATTCCACAAGGCTTTGCAGGCTTTGTGTATAATAGAAGCTCTCAAGGAAAAAAGGGAATTACTATCCCTCACAGCGTAGGCGTGATAGATAGTGGTTATCGTGACACAATTAAAGTTTTGTTAAAAAATATCGGTGATGACCCTTATAAAATTACAGCTGGTGATAGAATTGCCCAGTTGGTTATTCAGAAGGTTGAACTAGTACAGTTTAAAGATATTTGGAATGACTCTACCCGAGGCACAGGAGGCTTTGGGTCAACTGGAACATAAGGAAATCATGCAGATAAGCACAAGAGCACAAGTAATAACACGTCGTACATATAATAGGCCAACTTCAGACGACGGAAAACAATTTGAAACATGGCAAGAAACAGTAGCCCGAGTTATCGATCATCAAGAATGGCTGTGGCAACGCGCTGCAAAACGTGAATTAACAGATGTAGAGTATTCAGAACTATACGATCTTGAACAGCTAATGCTGGATCGTAAAGTAGCCATGAGTGGTCGTACACTTTGGTTAGGTGGTACAGACGTAGCTAAAACTCGTGAAGCATCACAATTTAATTGCTCATTTACACACGTAGAAACTGTATATGACGTAGTAGACTGCTTATGGCTTTTACTACAAGGATGCGGAGTAGGATTTAAACCAATTGTTGGTACACTAAATGGTTTTTCAAAACCAATTAAAAATATCCGTGTAGTACGTAGTACTCGCACAGCTAAAGGTGGATTAGAACACAATGTTGAAACATTTGATCAAGAAACTAAGACATGGACTATACAAATTGGGGATTCTGCCGAAGCCTGGGCAAAATCTATCGGTAAGCTTATTGCTGGTAAGTATGCTGCTGATACTCTCGTACTCGACTTTAGTCAGTTACGCCCTGCTGGGGAAAGGCTAAAAGGTTATGGTTGGATTTCAAGTGGAGACACTGCTATATCAACTGCATATGTGGCTATTGCAACCATCCTCAATGGTCGTGCGGATAGTTTACTTACTAGGATGGATATTCTCGACATTATTAATCACCTTGGTACTATTCTTAGCAGTCGCCGTAGTGCAGAAATTGCACTATTTGATTACGGACAACCCGAATGGGAAGAATTTGCTGTAGCCAAAAAAGACTGGTGGTTGTATAACAATTCACATCGTCAACAATCTAATAACTCACTAGTATTTAAAGAAAAACCACTAAAAGCTGACTTGCAAAAGATTTTTGATCTGATGTTAGAAGCTGGCGGTTCAGAACCAGGATTTATAAATGAAGTTGAAGCCTTACGTCGTGCTCCTTGGTTCAAAGGTGCAAATCCCTGTGTGGAAATCCTACTCGGAAATAAATCATTTTGTAATCTTACAGAAACAGACATTGCTAAGTTCAAAGGCGACACTTCGGGACTTCACAATGCCATCAGGCTGGCAGCTCGTGCAAACTATCGTCAAACCTGTGTAAACTTGCAAGATGGTATTTTACAAGAGTCATGGCACTTAAATAACTACTTTATGCGCTTATGCGGAGTTGGTTTAACAGGTATTGCTAAACGCCCTGATATGAATGGTTACGACTATGAGTATTTAAAGCGTACTGCAACTGGTGCTGCTATTGGTATGGCTCAAGAACTAGACTTACCATCACCTAAAAATATTACTTGTGTAAAACCTTCAGGAACACTATCCAAGATTATGGATACTACAGAAGGTATTCACAAACCACTAGGAAAGCATATTTTCAATAATGTACAATTTAGTAAATTTGACCCTGTTGTTGAAGTACTGCGCGCTGCTAATTATAACGTTGTTAACCACCCCACTGATGATAGCGGTGTACTTATTACATTCCCTGTTGAGTGGATTGATGTTCCTTTCACTAAAGTTGACGGCAAAGAAGTCAACCTTGACACAGCAGTCGAACAACTCGAAAAATACAAACTAATTCAAACTTCGTGGACTCAGCAAAATACTTCAGTAACAATTAGCTATGATCCTACAGAAGTTCCTGCAATCATTGATTGGTTGTTAGATAATTGGGATTGTTATGTTGGTGTTTCATTCATCTACAGAACAGACCCTACTAAAACAGCAAAAGATTTGGGATATTTGTACTTACCACAAGAAGTAGTAGATGAGCAAACTTTCCGCAATTATGTACAACAATTAACACCAGTAAGCCTAGAAAATGCCAATAGTTTTGATGAAATTATGGGCGAAGAGTGTTCTACTGGTGCTTGTCCAATAAGGTAAATATGGAAGTAACTAAAGACACAGTACTAAAACTTGAGCTAACTATTGAAGAAACTAATCATGTGTTAGCTGGACTTCAAGAACTAACTGCTAAAATCTGTAATCCTTTAACAGTTAAGATTCAAAAGCAAGCAGGCGAACAGTTGCCTAAACCAGAAACTCCTAAAGAAGATATTCCTAAGAAGTAAACAAACAAAAAAGCCCCCACAGAGCAATCTGTGGGGGCTTTTTCTTTAGTACGCTGGTTTTGGTTTTTTACCAGGAACTTTTGGCATTTTTGGGGGAGTTTTGGGTTTAGTTGCCATAATTACTTTCTATAAATATTAAAGAGGGGTATCTTCGTAACTATCTTCAGTATCTACTGAATCTTCGTCGTGCATGCTATGTAAGTTGCTAAATACATTAACTAACATATCAAGATAAGGTTGCTCTACCATATGTAGATCTACTAAGTAAACGTCTAGGTGATCAAGTCGTAACAATTCTGCGTGGTACATAAACTGACCAAACGCTTCTAGTTCTTCACTAATGTTTTGATTTGCGTAATTTTCAAGTACTTGCGCGGCTACCATTCGTGAAAGTTTAGGCACAACACTTTTTTCAGTTAATTTTACTAAGTGTAAGGCTTTGCTTTCACGTTCGCGCATAATTTGATTACGTTTAGCAGTACTCCAAGAGTATCCGCCGTTTCCGCCCCAAAGATCCCAAGCAACACGACCTTTGCTTGGAAAGCCTTCTTCACCACTGTTAAAACCAGTGGCTTGTTTGTCTACTTCATGGCGACTAAAGAAACTGTACATTCGTAGTACAGTTGATGCTGTTAGCGGATCTCGGTCTTTTAGTTGATTTGCTCGTGCTAAACCAACTAAAGTCCCTCCAGGTTTACCATCCGCTCGCCATTTTAGTGCACGTTTGGCTGCACTAGCCATGCCTGATGTAGGTTTATAAGTTGTCGCCATAGTTAGTCTCGATAAGCTAAAATAATTTGTTTACACATTTTACTACGAACAATATCGTCATCCATAAATCTTACGACTTCAATGTCTGGAATACCGTCTAGCCTGTGAATTGCATCTGATAGTCCTGAGTCAGAAATATCGCTTTGATCTACATCTCCTGATATAATCATTTTACAGTTTTTACCAATGCGTGATAAAAGCATCTTCATTTCTTCTTTTGTAGCATTTTGTGCTTCATCTAAAAGAACGATGCAATTATCAAATGTTGCACCTCTCATAAAGCCCAGTGGTTTAGGCTCAATTGTTTTTGCTTTTAACGCATACTCGTAGAATCCTTTTCCAAGGCTACGAGCAAATACATTGTCAAAAGGTTCTAGATAAGGAGCATATTTCTCCTCTAGTGTACCTGGTAAAAATCCTAGCCCACGTCCTGTTTCTACGTTGGGTCTAGTCAGAATTATTTTCTGAATACGTCTATGAAAGAGTTCTCCCGCAGCATATGTTGCTGCTACATACGTCTTACCTGTTCCAGCACTTCCCACACCAAATACTATTTGATTAGATTGAATTGCTCTTAGATACTCTGCCTGTATAAAGTTTAAAGGTTTTACATCAGTAAATCCATACTCTACTGGGTTACGTTCCAATTGAATTACATTGTCGCGTCTTGCTCTTTTACCACTTGCCATAAACTTCCTTGTAAGGTTGATAAAATTGGTCTGCCTGTTTATATTATAGCAGACCTAGGTTTGCTTGTCAAATATAAATTTACTTTTTCTTGGCTTCTTCAACTTTAGTACCTTCAAGTTTTTGGTGCACTTTAATAGTTTTGCACTCTTCTTGAGGTTTACCTGCTTTATCTAGCACAGGCTTGCCAGCTTTGTCTGTTTTTTCTTTACAGACTTTTTTAGTTTCTGCGGCTTCGCAAGCTAGTGCAGAAACAAGTGCAAAACTAGCAATAACGGCTACAATAATTTTTTTCATTTAATTTCCTTAGTTGGTGCAAACTTTTCGCTTGCTGTAAATCCTAAACCTGCAATTACAATATACATCATAGAATCAAATAGTTTTGTGTCTATTGTATGACCAAGTACCATTGCTATAAAAGCAGCAGCACATAATAAAAATGCTAAAAAAGTAACTACTCGTTTACTGCTGACGGCTGGATCTTGTGATAACATAGTTTTTACTGTGCCCATTTAAATCTCCGGATGCGGTGCTTGTTGAGGAGCAGGCTTACCATTAATATAAATAATGTTAGTACTAGGAGCACTAGTGCCGTTAAATCCTTGAGTAGTAGAAAACCCTGGATTAAATGTAGGTTCTATTTTTACTGGATTAGCTTTAGCATAAGTATTTGAATTTTCTTGTGCTTGCTTAATCATGTCGCGTTTCATGTCCATTTCTTCTTTGCTACCACCAGCTAACATAATTCCTGACAGCGTACCTGTTAAGAACGTAGCAATTGGAATAATCATTTCAAAAAACTTTTGATCTATAGGACTAATAGCATTTAATGGCTGGGTAATAAAAATAATTGAGTATAGCACTACAAACACAATTCCAGTTAGTGTAAGCGCAAGACAAATCCCAATAAAGAATTTTAGGCGCGCCATTAGCTGATCTTCAGTATAGATAATTGGATTACTTTCCACAGTTAGCTCCTTGTTTTTGTTGTACCACACAAGCACCTGTTGGTGCAAATGATTGATTATTTGTTTGATTTTGTCCATCTTTGGGAGGTCCTAGTCTTGGATCACGTTGGCCTTTAAAAATATGTTCTGGGCAAGTTCGGTTAACGTCACATATAGGTACTTTACAAAAATCTTTTTCCCAGTTTGCAGGGTCTTGGCATGGGTAGCGAAAGCTGTCTTTACCAAAAAATGCTAAAGCTACAGGTATTACCAGTAAAGCTATTGCCCACTTAAATAGTTTTATATCATTGTGCATTTATAGTCCCACTTTTCCTAATAGTAAAGCAACGATTTTATTTGATAGATCGTCTGGTAAGAATTTTAAAAATCCTAAAAACCAAAGTGCTACACTGCCGTATACAAATATTTTAAAACAAATATCGGCTGTTTTTTGATACTCGTTCATCTGCCGCACCTATTACCTGTTTGACAATATTGCATTAGTTCGTACCCGCCAATAAACATTATAAATAAAACAAAAGCGGCTCCGCCAAGTATCATGGCCCACTCATTTATTTCTTCTTCTTTTTGCTTACGCTTACGTTCTTGAGCATTAAAAAGTCTTATGTCATTAGCATCATCAGCATCCATGTCTGCTTGGCGTGCTTTGATCTTGTTCCAAACATCAATTTTGCCTGTTTGCATAAACAACATTTTGAGTTCTTCTTCAAAGGCTCTAGCTTGTTCTAGTGCCATCTCAATTTGAAGGGCAGTGCCCATGTTTGAGCCTTTTTTAGACTTCTTTGCTTCCATTAAAGCTTTAGTAGCCGTGCTTTTAGCATCAAACATTTTACCGATCATAGGAGCCAATGACCCTAAATCGTTGGCAACTTTTGCAGCTTTCTTGACCATAGAAATGGCCGACTGTATACCCGCTAGTGCGGTCATTGGATCTATCATATTACCCCCTATCGGCGTTTTTTACGCCATTCTAAACAAATTACTTTTCTTGAATACACGTCTCCAGTCCATGCCCATCTAACACATTCATATTCGTCAGGTTTGGCATAACTTAATGTTAATGAAATTAACCAAGCGGCAAACACCGCTTAGGCCCCTAGTACATGCTTGGCATGTTCATAGTGTTTTTTACGATCTTCTAGGCCGATAGTACCGCCGTTGATACGTTTGGTAAGTGTTAAGATATCGTCTTTATCTGCCCACTGATTTAAATTGTTTGTTTCCCAGAACCAGCAAGCTGACTGAGCTGCTCCTTCAAAAGTTTCCATATATTCGGAAGCTTCTTCAGGTGAAATTTCTAGGGAACTAGCAAACCAAAAGTAATTATCTTTGCCAGTTAATTGAATTAATCCGCGACCACAGTAACGATAACCATCGCCAGATTCTTCAGGGCCATTACCCATGCGATTGCAGTATACTTTATTTGCAATCATTTGTGGTTTGTTTGCAAATTGTGCTGCCATTTCGTCTGTGGGAAAATATTTGCCAAAAATCTTGCGTAATGTAACTGCACGATAGTTTAAGTTTTCCTTGATTGCACGAAAGCCGCCTGACTCGTGCGCACATTGTGCTAAAAAAGCCGCCATGCGTTGTGGGGTATTGATTTCGTATTGTGGCAATAACTGTACTAAAGCTTTGTGCCAGTACTCTATGTGAGGATTTTTCTCAACAATTTGTTTTAGTTGATCTAGTGTTAGTTCCATTATTTCACGCTTTCATAAATGGTTTTTTGTTCACTGTACCAACGCTGCCAAGCTTCTAGCTTAACAGCGCACATATAGTACTCAGTATAATTAACCGTTAAGGTTTTTGCTACGTCAGACAGCTTAGCTTCTTCTTGCAATTTTTGCAAGTTAGGACATGGTTCCTGAACTAGTGTACCAGGCGCTTGTGGAAACTTTGCTGTAACTGGAACAGTTGTGCAGGCACTAAGTAGTAAAACTAGTGATAATACTAATAACTTCATTTTGGTGCCTCTGCTGCTTGGTTATGTACTGCGACAAACTCTTTGGGAATTACGCAGTTAGCATCAAACTTAACGACTTCACGATCTACATAGCGAATTATGTCTTGACCACGTTGTTTTATAACTTGAGTTTTTACAACAGTTTTTTCTACAATATCGGTGTTAGCGACTGCAGATTTAGCTTCTGCGGCCGCAACTTTTACCTCTAGATCTTTGATTTTGGCTAACCAAGCGTCGTTGTTGCTTATAGCACCTATCATATAAATGCTAACAATTACTGTGGCTACGCTTGCTAATTTAATTAGTTGTGCGTTAGGCAATACTTTAACAAAATGCGTAACTAAAAATGCACCTACACCTGCTAATAGCAGCAAATAAAATATCCAATTAGGTAAAAATTGTAGTATCCACATATTATTCCATTAATTTAAGATTACTAAGTAATCGTGCATCACTAGGAGCAAACTCTAGTGCTTTCTTTACAAATTCTACAGCTTCTGTTTTAAAACCTAAATTCCAAGCTGCAATAGAAGCATAATCATAAGGTTTTTCAGTCCAAACAGTAGGGTCCATAGTGTATACTAGTGCTTTGTCTGTGATTGCTAATGCTGATTTACAGGCAGAATAGCAATCTAACCACATATTAAGTCTATAACACGTTTCTGCAAGCCCTACCCAAGGTTCGCGAGTATTAGGCGCTTCAGCAATAGCTAAGCGGAACATCTTAATTGACATTTCCCAATTACCTAGTTCTGAGTAACATTTGCCTAATAATCTGTATGCATAGCAACGTTCATTTTGCCAGGTTGCTTCTGGCATTGCTAAATATTTATTTAGGTAAACTATAGCTTGATCCCAATTATTGTAAAAAGTCAACTCTCGTGCGTGATAAAACGCATTACGAGGACAGTGCGGATCTTCTGCAATAGCTAACTCTAAAAGTGGCATATATTGACCACGTGACTTAGTATTATCAGGATGGTGGCTAACTAACAACATGTCAGTTTGCGCGTATATTTCTTTTGTGCGATTATCTGGTCGTGGATATTCGTGCACAGGATGATGCCAGTGATAACCTGTTCTATGATGAATTTTTTCATAGAAAAAACTAATGCCTTGACCCCAATCAAACTTATAACGCAAACGAGTTGTTTGTGCAGTCCAGACTCGTTCAATTTCTTCTCGCCAACCTGGCTCTAGGACTTCATCTAAGTCTAGCGAAATGCACACGTCGTAATCCCCAGGGATTAAATTTAGTGCCGTATCGCGCGCTTTGTCAAATCGCCAAGGTTTAACTGAAATGTTGTATACTTCAGCACCGTACTTTTTGGCTTCGGCAACTGTGTTGTCTGTGGAGCCAGTATCCGCAATTAAGATAAGATCAGCATCTATTGCGGATTTACAAAAACGTTCAACAAATTGTTCTTCGTTTTTACTGATAGCGTAAACTGCTATTTTCATTTTTATTATTTTGGTTAGTTAAAAAATTAGTACTAATTAAGTACTGTTGCCGTTAATGATAAAGGTATGTGTTGCTATTATTGAGCCACCTGTAGAACCATTTCTAAGTTCGATTGTATGAGTTGTTGGGCCTTCAGTTACACCATCATTGCGTGGTTGTATATAAAATTTGCCTGAACCATAAGTATGCTTTCTAGTAGTATTTGTTGGGCTGCCATAGCCAGGTCGCGTTACATTGTCAAAGTACTCTTCATTTTTAACGTATATTTTTCCTGCTGGTAAAGTTTGTGCCCATTGCGTACCTTCGTCTTTATTAATAGTCCAAGTGTAGTACTGCGAGCTTGGGTAGTTATAATTAATTGGAGTATTGTCAATAGTATAATATGCAAAATGACCATCAGGTGCTATAACTGGATATTCTTCACCAGTTGACAAATTAATTCCGTTAACTCTAAATTCGTAAGTAGGTCCTTCGGTTAAACCATTTTGAGTAATAGTATTATTCCAAACAGTATCAAAACTAAACGTTGGTGGTGCACTAGTATCTGCTATACTAATTACGGGACTTGTAAGCACTATAGGACCGCTAAGTGATGCTTCTCGTATTTCTATTTGAAAAGTTTCGGTGCCTTCAGTAGTATCATCTGGGTTAACAAATATTCCGAAACGACCTAGCTCTTCTCCGTATGGGTTATTGTACCAAGGACCCGGCGAAGGATACGCTGTTGCCCCCCAATTATTAGAATAAAATGTACCTGAAATTTGGTCAAAATCAGCCGCAGATGTTGTTATGTGTTTGATTCTCCAGTGCAGTAATCTAATTCCAGCACCTGAACCATGTACATAAAATTGAAAACTATTGGCGTTCAAGTTGTTACCAGTTTCTAGTAAAACAGGCGGTACTGGAACTCCTTGAGGCCAAGAATCAGAAGGGTAGGGCAATCCGGCGTAGCCAAAAGGACTACTAACAAAACTATATACAGCACCTGATGCAGGTATTGTAGTTGCACTTGTAAAACCCAGGGCTTTACTAAAACCTGTTGAAAAAGATAATGGCATTAAATATCCTTATCCAAATTTTGTTTGCGAAACATACATTTGCCAAGATCCATACATTTTATATATAAATATTACATAAAGATCCGTAGGATTAGCTGAAACAACACTAGCACCTCCTTGAAATTGTGGGGTTATTGTTATACCATCAATTTTGAAAGCGGTAGGATAATACGTAGTACCATATAAATTTCTAACAAAAAAGTTTACTGTTATAGATTCGCCATTATCAACAATTGAACTTAACGTAGTTGTGGCGTCACCGCGTATGTTTATAATAAAATTACTTGTTGCTTGATTGGTAAAAATTTTAATAGGCGCATTAAGAACATCAATATTTACGCCACCTGCTGCTTGTGACCAGTTAAAGGGGTCATCAAACAATACGTTTTCTTTAAAAGTTTTAATTGTTTTATTTGATACAGATTGTGAGCCTGTTAAAGTAACTAAATTACTAATGTCAGGAATAGTGCCTTCAGGCCCTTGAATACCTTGATCACCAGTGTCGCCTTTAACACCCTGTATGCCTTGAATACCTTGATTACCAGTGTCGCCTTTAACGCCCTGTATTCCTTGATCACCAGTGTCGCCTTTGATACCCTGTATGCCTTGAATACCTTGAATACCTTGAATACCTTGATCACCAGTGTCGCCTTTGACACCTTGAATACCTTGAATACCTTGATCACCAGTGTCGCCTTTGACACCTTGAATACCTTGCAAGCCTTGAATACCTTGATCACCAGTGTCGCCTTTAACACCCTGTATGCCTTGAATACCTTGTAAACCTGTTTGTCCTTGCAAACCGCTAGCTCCGCTAAGATCAGTTGTAAAAGTATAAGAACTTCCGTTCCATAAATATAGTCTAGAATCTTCTGGATTTTCTACATTACCAGTACTGATTACAGCAAATTGACCTGCTATAATTCCTGTTGGTGCTGTATCTGCCGTTAGTGCTGCTACACTAGAATATGTTTTTGCAATTGCAAATCCAAGTCCTGTGTCGCCTTTGATACCTTGTATGCCTTGAATTCCTTGATTACCAGTGTCGCCTTTGACACCCTGTATGCCTTGAATACCTTGATCACCAGTGTCGCCTTTAACACCTTGAGCACCTGTAGTTCCAGTAATACCCTGAATACCTTGATCACCAGTGTCGCCTTTAACACCTTGAATACCTTGAATACCCTGAATACCTTGATCACCAGTGTCGCCTTTAACACCTTGAGCACCTGTAGTTCCAGTAATACCCTGAATACCCTGAATACCTTGAGACCCTGTTGGACCTACTTCACCTTGAATACCCTGAATACCTTGAGGCCCTGTAGGGCCTGTAGGGCCTTGAATTCCTTGAGGTCCTGTAGGGCCTGTAACACCTTGAATACCTTGTACGCCTTGAATACCTTGAACACCCTGAGGACCTGTTGGGCCTTGCGTACCTTGAATACCTTGCGTACCCTGAGGACCTGTTGGACCTGCTACTGTTGATGCAGCTCCTACTAAGCCTTGAGCACCTGTTGGACCTGTAACGCCTTGAATACCCTGAGCACCTGTTGGACCTGTAATGCCTTGGATGCCTTGGATGCCTTGGATGCCTTGAGCACCTGTAGGACCTGTAACACCTTGAATTCCTTGAGCACCTGTAGGTCCTGTAGGTCCTGTAATACCTTGAGAACCCTGAGGACCTTGAATTCCGCTAGCACCACTTAAATCTGTTGTATAAGTGTATGCAGTACCGTTCCACAAATATAATCGTGCGTCTTCTGGATTATTACTATTACCAGTATCAATAATTGCAAATTGTCCAGCTATAATTCCAGTAGGAGAAATATCAGCAGTTAATGCAGCAACACTAGCGTAAATTTTTGCAATTGTAAAACCTAAACCTGTTGTTCCTGTAGGCCCTGTAGATCCCGTAGGTCCTTGAATACCTTGAGAACCTGTTGTACCTTGTGCACCTGTAGGACCTTGTATATTACCTGTACCTGTTACTGTTTGATTTGGCCAAGTACCCGTAATTGTAATATGAGAACCTTGTATAAGTCCTGGGGTAATTGTGCCTGTGCCCCCGTTGGCTACAGGCACAATTAATTCTGGATCTAGTGTCTTTTGAACAATTAGGGTCATAGTTATTCCTTATAATACTTGCGTATCGTTAATTTTGTATTATAGATGTGTTGATTTCAACCCAAGATCTTGTTTCTTCGTTCCAACCAAATATTTTACCTTCTTCAACTGGTATTGGTACTGGCGCTTCCCAAAGACAAGTAGTTTCATTTAATATCCATGAAGGAAATGGTTTTGGTGGAATAAATGCATCACGTAAAACATTATATGAATAACCAATACCTGCATAATTTTTGCGTAATGGAGTGCCCCCTAAAGTATGGACACCGCCAACTGTGCTGTAACTTGTTTGAATCCAAGATTCTGGATCACCAAACATACCGGTATCAATTACATCTTGCTCGATAACCAGAACTTTTGTAACAATATTGTTTATATCAATTTGTGCAAAATGACTCATTGTTAAATTTCCTTAAAATGTAATTGAACCAGAACTAGTCCACTTATATATTCTGTATCCGCCGCCTATGCTGATTGCTGGATTACCTGTTGTTGCACTTGCTGCACCATATGTATCTGGATAACGAACTATTACAACACCAGAACCGCCATTACTTCCTGCACTTGCATCAGTGCCACCGGCACCTCCACCACCACGATTTGACTCAGCATTAGCTGGTGAAAATGGTCTAGATGCATTTGCACCACCATCTCTACCAATTGCTAGAGTTGTAGGATTAGGTCTAACGGAACTACTATAAGTGCCACCACCGCCACCGCCTGAGTAAGTTATTAGTGTACCGGAATAATTACTACTTAAACCTGCACCACCATTGCCGTTGCCATTTGCATCAATTCCATTACCGGCAGAACCCATGCCGCCTCCACCGCCACCTGCAGTCAGATCATCAACGGTTAGTCCATAACGACCTTTACCACCGTTGTATCCTAATGTTCCTGTACCGCCAAAACCAGCAAATTGTACGTATGGTGATGTTCCTGCACCACCAGAAGAAGCATAAGTTGAACCACCACCGCCAGTGGCACCATTACCGCCTTGACCATTTGGTACAAAATTAGGTGCACCACCTCCACCGCCAGTTGCTGTTATAGTAGCAAAAGTTGATGGATTTCCAGCACTAGGCGTACCTTGTGCTACAGACGCTGGGCCGCCGTCACCAATTGTAACTGTGTATGTTGAACCTGCTGTTACTCCATATCCTGATGCAGTACGAAGTCCACCGCCTCCACCGCCTCCACCGCCAGAACCAAATCCACCGCCACCGCCA
>Ga0209356_1000159_pt1 | contig 25533 bp, 23 predicted proteins | sample LauGreFaBDMM15SN_2_FD_188213 | JGI IMG/M metagenome (GOLD analysis project Ga0209356, IMG submission 188213) | Freshwater lake microbial communities from Lake Michigan, USA - Fa13.BD.MM15.SN (SPAdes) (version 2) | ecosystem: Environmental > Aquatic > Freshwater > Lake | place: Lake Michigan, USA...
TTCCCGCAGATACTTTAGTAAGTCGTTCATCACGATATTGAATAATTTTTGATTGTGTGAGTTCACTCATGGCAAGTGAACCAATCCAGTGACACATCGTTGCTCTTAAACGATATCCATCTTCTCTGAAACTTTTGGATTTGTATGTTACTTCTTGAATATACCGTTCAATGGCATCTTTGAATTTTATTAATCTTGCCTGATTGGCATTTTGGTAATTGCCATTTTCAACTTCGTTTTCAATCAGTTTTGCCCAGCGTTCAGCAAGACTTCGCGAATTAAAAGTTTTAGTTGTAGAGGGATATCCTTTACGATTAATGCGAACTTGCCATCTACCGTTCCTGTTTCTGATTGATGCCATGAGCAACTCCAGTTAAACAGGTTTGAATCAATCCTCTCTACAAATTTCCCTATAAATCATTGATTTGAATAACTAAAAAACGCTACTCCACTGCCTTGACCATATCCTCAATCACTTTCTTAGCATCACCAAAGACCATCATCGTTTTATCCATATAGAAGAGGTCATTATCTAGGCCAGCATAACCAGAAGCCATAGAACGTTTATTGACAATCACGGTTTTAGCTTTATATGCTTCCAAAATAGGCATACCAAAGATTGGGCTGCCAGGCGTTCTTGCCGCAGGATTTACCACGTCATTAGCGCCCAGAATTAAGACCACATCAGCTTGAGCAAACTCACCGTTAATATCTTCCATTTCAAAAACCTGATCATAAGGCACTTCGGCCTCTGCTAGGAGAACGTTCATATGGCCTGGCATTCTTCCCGCGACTGGATGAATCGCATATTTCACAATAACACCTTTATGAATGAGTTTTTCAGTTAATTCTTTTAAAGCGTGTTGGGCTCTAGCGACTGCTAAGCCGTAGCCAGGAATAATAATCAGTGTTTCGGCATTCCCCATTAAAAAGGCGGCATCATCAGATGAGCCACTCTTGACTGGTCGTTGCGCTTGGGATCCTGCTCCCTGATCAGTTACCGCGTCACCCCCAAAGCCGCCGAGAATGACATTAAAAAATGAGCGATTCATCGCCTTACACATGATGTAAGAAAGGATCGCTCCGGAAGATCCAACGAGTGAGCCGGCTACGATCAACATCGAGTTATTCAGTGAGAACCCAATACCGGCCGCCGCCCAGCCCGAATAGGAGTTGAGCATAGAAACAACTACCGGCATATCTGCACCACCGATTGGAATGATGATGAGAACACCAAGAACAAAGGCAATGGCCAACATGATTAAAAAGGGTGTCCAAGCAGCGCTTGCTCCGGAGTCAAAGGCAAATATAATTCCACAGCTAATCATGACCAGAGCCAAAATCAAATTCAGGGGATGCTGACCAGAAAACGTGACAGGAGCTCCTTGGAAAAGCCGGAATTTATACTTACCCGAAAGCTTACCAAAGGCAATGACAGAACCTGAGAAGGTAATTGCACCAATAAATGTGCCAATGAATAACTCAATACGATTCCCAATCGGCAGTGGAACTGGAATATTGAATGCTTCTGGTTCAGAGACGGCGGCAATTGCAATACATACTGCAGCAAGGCCGATCATGCTATGCATAAATGCTACAAGCTCAGGCATCTTTGTCATTTCTACACGCTTAGCCATCACTGCGCCGATACCGCCACCTACAACTAGGCCGCCTAAAACATACATTAAGCCACTAGTTAGAGAGGTGTTCGCTAGTTTACTGATGAGTCCGACCGTGGTTAAAACTGCAATTGCCATACCGATCATCCCAAATAAATTACCTCGAATCGAAGTAGTAGGATGCGATAAGCCTTTAAGTGCCTGAATAAAACAAATCGAGGCGACTAGATATAAAAGAGTAATCAAATCCATACTCATGCTGATTCTCCCTTAGTCACTTTTTTTTCTTTTTTCTTAAACATTTCGAGCATACGTTTCGTTACTAAAAAGCCGCCAAATATATTTACTGCTGCCAAAGCCACAGCCAGAGTGCCCATTACTTTGCCAACTGGGCCGACTGTTAAAGCTGCTGCAAGCATCGCGCCCACCACAATAATTGCAGAGATTGCATTAGTAACCGCCATTAATGGCGTATGCAGTGCTGGGGTGACTGTCCAAACAACGTGATAGCCTACATAGATGGCTAGGACAAAGATAATGAGGTTATAAACTCCGGAGCTAATTTCCATAATGATCCTAATTAATTGTTAATTCGAATGACTTGGCCGTTTTGGCACATTAAGCATGCTGTGACAATATCATCATCACTTGGGATGGCTAAGGTGGCCTCTTTTGTGACTATTAATTTCAAGAAATCCAGAACATTTCTAGCGTATAGTGCAGACGCGTCGGCAGCAACTTCTGCTGGCAGATTGCTCAGACCAATTAGAGTAACGCCATGTTTAATGACAATTTGATCAGCTTCAGTTAAGGGGCAGTTTCCAGAACCATTTTCACCTTTACCAGCTGCTAGGTCGACAATGACTGAACCTGGTTTCATGGCTTGCACCGTTTCTGCGGCTAAAAGCATGGGAGCTTTTCTGCCGGGGATAAGGGCAGTTGTAATAACGATATCTGCTTGTTTTGCCCGCTCAGCCACCAAAATCGCTTGTCTTTGCATCCAGGACGCTGGCATTGGACGGGCATAACCACCAACACCTTTTGCAATTTCTTTTTCCTCTTCCGTTTCAAAAGGCACATCCACAAACTTGGCCCCAAGCGATTCAATTTGTTCTTTTGCGGCGGGCCTCACATCAGAGGCTTCAATTACAGCCCCTAAGCGCTTCGCTGTAGCAATCGCTTGTAACCCAGCAACACCAGCACCTAAAATTAAAACCCGAGCTGCTTTTACAGTACCGGCAGCGGTCATGAGCATGGGCATAAATCGCTGATAGGTATTAGCAGCGAGCATAACGGCTTTATAACCAGCGATATTAGCTTGTGAGGAGAGCACATCCATGCTTTGAGCTCGCGTTGTTCGGGGGGCTGCTTCAAGTGCAAAGGCGGTAATTTGCTTTCCTGCCATAGCGTTAATGGTTGCTGAATCGAATGGATCAAGCATACCGATGAGAACTGTTCCTGGTCGCATTTGGATTAATTCATCATCTGACGGAGCGCGAACCTTCAAGACGATGTCACAGTTAAATACCTCAGTGGCAGAGCCAATAGTGGCTCCAGCGGCAGTAAATGCCTCATCAATAATGCTGGCCTTAACCCCCGCATGGCTTTGGATGATCAAGCTATGACCAGCCGTGATGAGCTTTTTGACAGTCTCAGGAGTCGCTGCTACACGAGACTCTCCTGATTTGGTTTCGAGTGGAATACCAATACGCATGCTTTTCCCCACAATTTTTAAATGTAATTACCCTATATTTTATGGGTAAATTGATTTTAGTAATAAAAATGCAACGTTAAACCTTCAATCATACAATATTAGAATACAAAGATATAGGAAGTGATATAAATATAAGGCCAAATGAGCTTGGCAAAACTGGTTACTAACTATTTGTGTCGATTTGATTTTAATTGCTGAATTCTAGTTGGTAATAAGGTTTTTGCGGACCGAGTGGTAGATATAAAGTAGTCAACACTTTTTTCTAAATATTCTTTAGAAAGCTAATATCGGCATGGTTGTAGACTAAGCTATAGGTTTATAAATCAGCATAAGTAATTAAATAAGTAATTGATATTGATGTATATTTATATCTAAATTATAATAACCAAATGAATATCAAATACCGTATTTTGCAATCTCTTCGCCCGCGTCGAGATGGGCTTTTGTTGCGCCTAGACGTCAAGTCTTTTGGAAGTCCCAGTCAGGTTTCTGCTGCCTTACGTTCCCTCGTGGATGGTGGTCTTATCGAAAAACTTGATCGGGGTATTTACGCTAAGCCAGCTAAAGTGGCGCAATTCGGGAGGGAAACTTTGTTGGAAAGCGCCACTTTAAGGATAAAGAACCTGCGTAATCAATTCGTACGTCATATAAGAAGGCGAACTTGTTTGACGCCAACTGCTCGGTACGTTAGAGATTTGGCGAAAAATGTGGGTGTTGGCTTCAATCCAATCTACGCAGATCGCTGGGCGAGTTCCGTTACGAAATTAGCTGGCGATGAAGTGCGGAGTGACTCTACGGATGATTTATTAGTTGCCCTTACACGCTCAGGCAAAGTGACTCCTGAAGACATGGTTGCTTTAGTTATCAGACACCACAGAGACCTTAAACGTGTTTGATCCGTTTGGTGACTTCACCTCGCGTGGCTATCTGCGCAATACTGCCCGCGAGAAAGATTTAGAAATCATCAAAATTACGGAACACGAACTATTTCGCGCCCAGTTGCCAACTGCTTTAGATTTTTTAGCGCATTGTAAAAGAATTGCGTATTGTGACTTTCTGGAGGTTCACCGCATTCTTTTCTCGGCCCTTTATCCTTGGGCGGGTAAAGATCGACATACCTTGCTACCAGATAGGACAATTAGCAAAGGTAAAGTCTATTTTTGCCATCCAAAAGATTGTCAGCGCGCGATTGAGGAGGGGCTTTCCTATGCTCAAAACAAAAAACAAATGGCAGAAAGACCTGGATTTATTATGGGGATGTTTGCTTATAGCCATCCCTTTTTAGATGGTAATGGACGCACCATGCTTCTTGTTCATGCCGAGTTATGTTTTCGCGCGAACCTCTCAATTGATTGGATTAGCACGGACAAGACAGCTTATTTGGAAGCATTGACTGGTGAGATTGAGGACCCTAATGCCGGCTTATTGGATAAGTATTTGCGCCCATTTATTGGGGAGAAATTTCAAAGAAATCAGTGGTTAGAGTGCATATCGCTATTACCTGGTCTTGATGGGGTCAATACAGGCCTAGATTCATCGGCGCAGTATGCCGATCCGAAAGTTGCCGAGAATTATTTGGCTTTCGAGCGCCGACGCGACTACAAGCTTGCAGTGGAAAACGCAATTAAATTAACGCAAGATTCGAAAGACTGAGTTGTTTGAGTTTAAGCAACATCAAGCAGCAATTTTTGCACTTCAACCTTGAAATCACCATGTTAAAAGATGTCGCAAGTGCCCTAAGTCTTAATGAGCATCAGTTGGTAAAGCCTCCACAAAGAGTTGTAATAGGGATGTCTGGCGGGGTTGACTCCTCTGTTGCCGCTTGGCTCTTAAAAGAGCAAGGCTTTGAAGTGGTTGGTCTTTTTATGAAAAACTGGGAAGACGATGACGATTCCGAGTATTGCTCCACTAGGCAGGATTGGATTGATGTAGTTGCCGTAGCAGATATTTTAGGTATTGAGGTAGAGATAGTCAATTTTGCTAAAGAATATAAAGATCGTGTGTTTGAGGATTTTTTAAGAGAGTACTCTGCCGGGCGCACACCCAATCCAGATGTTCTATGTAATGCTGAGATTAAGTTTAAGGCTTTTTTAGACCATGCAATGCGTTTGGGTGCGAGTGCAATTGCAACTGGGCACTATGCACGCGTTCAACATGGGGTCAGTGGCTACGAGTTATTAAAGGCGACTGATTTAACCAAAGATCAAAGTTATTTTTTGCATCGTTTAAATCAACTGCAATTGAGTCGGGTTCTTTTTCCTTTAGGCAATTTACCCAAAACCAAAGTCCGGGAGATTGCCGAAAATTTACATTTACCGAATTCTAAAAAGAAGGATTCAACGGGTATTTGTTTTATTGGTGAGAGACCTTTTAGGGAGTTTTTGCAAAAATATTTACCGAGCCAACCAGGTCCGATTAAGACCGCAAATGGTCAGGTGCTTGGACAGCATATTGGTTTAGCGTTTTACACGTTGGGGCAGCGTAAGGGGATCGGAATTGGGGGGAGACAGACCGGTTCTGGAGATCCTTGGTTTGTTGCCGCTAAAGATTTAGTCGCCAATAGCTTATTGGTAGTGCAGGGTCATGAGCATCCTCTTTTAGAGTCGGCAACTTTGCATGCACAGGATGCTAGTTGGGTTTCAGGAAAAACACCAGTAGTGAGTGACCACTATTGCGCTAAGACCCGCTATCGCCAGGGTGACGCGCTATGCTCTCTAAAGGTTCCAGAAGACTTGTCAAATCAAAACAGTTTTGACCTGGTTTTTTCAGAGAAGCAGTGGGCGGTAACGCCTGGCCAGTCTGCTGTCTTATACGATGGGGATATCTGTTTGGGGGGCGGGATTATTTATTCGAGCGCGCATACTTAGCGGTTTTCCGGTGGGTTTTGAGGATGCAACCTAGACCCACTGGAAAGTTGATTAAGCTGGAAATGCGGTCTCGATAAAAGAAGCCCTTGTTTGGAGTTTATTCACCAAATCAGCTAAATTCGGGTAGTCTTGGCCCCAAGTGATTTCTGGGAATCGAAACCTGAGGTATTCTAAAGTTGTACCAACGGCGATATCTGACAGGCCGAAGTGATTATCAAAGCACCAAGGATTTTTACCAAGACCATCGGACATGGCTTGCAAGCCTGCAGAGACTTTTTGCATTTGTCGATCTACCCAAGCTTGACAAACTTGACCGTTACGTGGCGCCCAAGTTTTTTCAAGGCGCACCAAGATTGCCGCATCTAAAACTCCATCTGCAAGGGCCTCCCAAGTCTTGACAGCGGCTTTTTCTTTACCAGTAGAGGGAATTAATCGACCCACTGGACTCAGGGTATCGGCATATTCCACGATAACGCGCGAATCAAACATAGCTCCGCCATCTTCCATAATCAGTGCGGGTACTTTACCGAGTGGGTTAACACCGGATAATTGGCTATCAGCAGACCACACGGGATCAATAATTAGCTCAACATCAATTTTCTTTTCTAAAAAAGCAATCCGAGCTTTACGAACATAGGGACTAGTAAGGGAACCAATTAATTTCATGAAGCAATCCTTGAATAAATAATGTGTTTGTATCGATTACGAATAAAATAGCAGAACCTAAAACAATAAATTAAAACTGTGCCCACAACATTATCCACCCTTAATGCACTTTCCCCAATAGATGGCAGATATGCTTCTAAAACAGATGACTTGAGACCATGGCTATCTGAAGCAGCGTTTATGCGTCAACGGGTCAAAGTCGAAGTCCATTGGCTGATTGCATTAGCCCATTCGAAATTGCCGCAAATGCCAAGTTTTGATCAAACCTCTGAAGCGTATTTATTGCTGTTAGTAGAGCGGTTTTCTGAGCAAGATGCCAAGCGTATTAAAGAGATAGAGGCGGTCACTAATCACGATGTAAAGGCTGTAGAGTATTGGTTAAAAGAGCAGGTAAAAGGGCAAGATCAGTTAGAGAAAGCGAGTGAATTTATTCACTTTGCCTGCACTTCAGAGGATATCAATAATACTTCCCATGGCATGATGTTAAATGGGTCTGTACATCAAGTAATGCTTCCAAAATTAGAAGCTTTGTTGGACTGTTTAGTCAATCTTGCGATTGACAATGCCGCTATCCCGATGATGTCTCGGACCCATGGTCAACCAGCATCTCCGACCACACTTGGTAAAGAAATGGCAAATATTGCTAAACGCCTAGAGCGTAGCATTGAGCAAATACGTGCAGTCCAGATGTTTGGGAAAATGAATGGTGCGGTCGGTAATTACAATGCCCACATTGCTGCATATCCGGATTTTGATTGGGAGTCATTTTGCCGAGCAGTTGTAGAAGATCGCTTAGGTTTGGTTTTTAACCCTTACACAATACAAATCGAGCCACATGATGCGATGGCAGAATTGTTTGATGCCTTCGCACGAGCAAATACGATTTTACTCGATATGAACAGAGATATTTGGGGTTATATTTCTTTAGGATACTTTAAGCAGAAAACGAAAGATGGTGAAATTGGTTCATCGACTATGCCACATAAAGTTAATCCGATTGATTTTGAGAACTCAGAGGGCAATCTAGGTTTAGCCAATGCCTTACTGAGGCATTTATCGGAAAAATTGCCAATTTCTCGCTGGCAGCGCGATTTAACAGACTCAACAGTTCTCAGAAATCTCGGTACAGCTTTTGGTCATACGCTGATTGCATATGATAGTGCGATCCGTGGCTTGCATAAGTTAGAAACAAACCCAAGTCGTTTAGCGGAAGATTTAGATCAAAGCTGGGAGGTTTTGGCCGAGCCGATTCAGACTGTGATGAGAAGATTTGGCGTGCCCAATCCTTATGAGCAGTTAAAGACCTTAACGCGCGGGAAAAATATTACTAAAGAAGACTTACAAACTTTCATTCATCAGTTAGATATTCCCCAAGATGCTAGGGACCGATTACTGGTAATGACGCCGAGTAATTACTTAGGTAAGGCAATTGAATTGTCACTTCGACTAAAAAATCAGACTCGGAAGTAGTCGGTCATATTGATTACTTGGCAAACGTAAATAATGCCATACATGCAATCATTACCCCGGAAGTTGATGATGATTATTTATCAGTGCGCGTGGCATCTGATAGCGCCTTTCGCCTTAATTCGGTTATGGTTAAAGGGTAGAAAAGAGCCAAGCTACCGCCAAAATATCTCTGAGCGTTTTGGTTTTTATCCTAAAGTCATTGCATTCCAAGACCCTATTTGGTTGCACGCCGTATCTGTTGGAGAGACGCGCGCCGCGACTCCTTTTATTCTGAAGTTATTAGAACAAGGTCAGAGAGTTTTATTGACGCATATGACACCAACTGGTCGAAAACTCGGAAGTGAAATCTTTCAAGACGCAATTGCCGCAAAGCAACTCATGCAGGTTTATTTACCTTATGATTTTTGTTGGCCGGTTGGTCGATTCTATCGATATTTTAGGCCGCGACTTGGCTTATTGATGGAAACAGAGGTTTGGCCCTATTTGATTTTATTCGCTAAACAAAAAAATATGCCGATTTATTTAATCAACGGACGACTCTCCGAGCGAAGTGCGCGACGATTTGCGCACTTGGAGGGATTCAGTCGGGGCGTATTTCAATCTTTTACTGAAATCTTGGCACAAACCCCAGGGGATGCGAAAAGATATCAAGCCTTTACAAAAAAACCAGTACGAATTACTGGTAACTTGAAGTTTGATGTGCATTTGGACAGGAATTTAGTGGAATTAGGGGCTGCTTGGAAAAAGAGCCACTGGCCAAACCGCGTAACTATTTGTGCTGCTAGCACCAGAGATGGTGAGGAAAGCCTGATTTTAAAAGCATGGCAACAAGTAGATAAAACTCAAAATCCCTTATTAATGATTGTTCCAAGGCATATGCAACGTCTTGATGAGGTCGTTGCAAGTTTGCAATCCCAGCAGTTGCGTTATGAACTACGCACACAACTGCATCGGGCTAGACTCATCGATGTAGATGTGCTCATTGGTGACACAATGGGCGAGATGGCTGCTTATTTAGAATCTAGTGATGTGGTTGTTATGGGCGGAACGCTGCAAGGGACTGGAGGACAAAACTTAATAGAGCCATGCTCCTTAGGTAAGCCAGTAATACTAGGACCATCCATATACAATTTTGCCCAAGTAAGTCATGACGCTTTGCAACTTGGCGCTGCGCTTAGTTTAGGATTAGATCCAGATTTACCTGAAAATATATTGACAGATCAATTAGCGCAATATTTAAATCAACTCATTTCAGAGCCTGAAAAAAGGTTGAGCATGTCTATTCAAGGGCTTCAATTTTCTAAAGATCATCAAGGTGCGACTCGGCAAACTTTAGAAATTTTAGGCCTCTAAGAAAAAAGTACGTATTTCATTTGCTAGGATATCTGGAATTTCCTCGGGGATATAGTGTCCTGAGGGGAGGTGGTGACCGGTAACCTCTTGAAAAACTTCCTGCCAGTCACTAATTGGGTTAAAGCAGCGATGTATAACGCCCTTTTCTCCCCAAAGAGCGCAAATTGGCATCGCTAATTTTTTGCCTAGGTCTCGAAACTCTTGATCATGGATCAAATCAATCGTGCTAGCTGCTCTGTAATCCTCGCACATAGCATGCAAGCATGCTGGATCTTTCATCCAGAGGACATATTCTTTAAAAGCTTCTGGACTAAAGGGATTTTGAATACCCGCTTTTGCCCCCATCATTTTGGGCAATAAAAAGTCGACCTGATTGCCAATTAATGTCTCTGGTATGGGTGTCGGTTGTATTAAAAAAAACCAGTGCCAATAGGCCGTGGCAAACTGCTTAGTCGTGTTTGCATACATTTTCCAGGTAGGGGAGATATCTAGTACCATTATTTTTCGAATGGCACTGGGATAATCGGTAGCGAGGCGGTGAGCGACTCTACCGCCTCGGTCATGGCCTACAAGATCGAAAGTGCGATGACCTAGAGAGTGCATTAATTCAAGCATATCGCGCGCCATTTCGCGTTTGGAGTAATTCGCATGATCGGTCAGGCCTTGTGGTTTGGAAGAGAAGCCATAACCGCGTAAATCGGGGGTAATACAGGTAAATTGACTTTTAAGTAATTGCACAGTTGGCTCCCAGATTTTTTTGGTTTGGGGAAAGCCATGTAAGAGTAGCAGTGGGGGCCCAACGCCTTCTTGAAGGTAGGCTATTTCAATTGGTCCATGAGTTGCATGATATTTAAAAATGGCATGGCGCATGATGGGGCACTTTCAGTAAAATAGACTATTCAATTGTTTTTACACACATGTTCTCGAAAAAGTAGGTACCGCTTGATGTCTGATAACTTGACTCACGAAATCGCGTTCTTATCCCCAAGTGATTTATCACGCGTCATTGAAATGGCTTGGGAGGATCGTACGCCATTTGAAGCCATTGCTCAACAGTATGGATTGTCTGAGGCAAACGTCATTGCATTGATGCGAAAAAATCTGCAAGAAAGCTCATTCAAGATGTGGCGTAAACGAGTATCTGGTCGAGTTACAAAACACCGTAAATTAAGAGATCCAACAATTGATCGTGCTTACTGTTCTAGTCAATACAAATTTAAGTCTTAAACTTTAGCTCCAAAATTAGGATCTTCATCACGGGATGAAGCATCTTCTTTTTTCGGCTCTACTTTGATTAAATCCTCTCGTTTGACCCCAAGCCACATTGCTATAGCAGCAGCCACGAAAACTGAAGAGTAAATTCCAAATAAAATACCAATAGTCAGGGCAATGGCGAAATAATGGAGTGAAGCGCCACCAAAGATAAGCATCGCAAGGACCATCATTTCGGTACTACCGTGCGTAATAATTGTTCGGCTGATCGTACCGGTAATAGCACTATCAATAATATCAGGGGTATCTAATTTTCTATACCTACGAAAGTTCTCTCGGATTCGATCAAAAATAACGACCGACTCGTTGACCGAGTAGCCCAAGACGGCTAGAACTGCAGCTAGTACTGAGAGAGAAAACTCCCATTCAAAAAAGGCAAAAAACCCCAGAATAATAATGACATCATGTAAATTGGCAATAATCCCTGCGAGCGCAAATTTCCATTCAAACCGCATGGAAAGATAGATCATAATTCCAATTATTACAAAAATGAGCGCTTTAATGCCGCCATAAAGAAGTTCTTCACCGACTTGGGGGCCCACGAATTCAACACGCTGCAAGCTTGCACTGGGATCAAGTTTAGACAATTCTTGCATGAGTGACTGGCTCTGCTGCGCCGAACTCATTAAGGAGCCATCGGGATTTTTAATCAGTGGTAGTCGAATCATGACATCTTTTGAACTGCCAAAATTTTGCACATTGACATCGGTATAGCCTAGTTTAGAAATGGCACTCCGAATTGGTTCTAATTCAGTTGTTTGGGAGTATTTCACTTCGAGGACCGTGCCGCCAGTAAATTCAATAGAAAGATGTAGTCCCTTATAAGCAAGAAAAAAGACTGCCGCTAAAAAGGTAATTAGCGAAATCGCATTCAATACGAGTGCATAGCGCATGAAGGGAATATCTTGACGAATTCGGAAAAATTCCATGTTCTAACCTATAGAAATTGATTGCAATTTTTTCTGACGGCCGTACCACAAATTGACTAGGCCGCGAGAGAAGAAGACTGCTGAAAACATGGAGGTCAAGATACCTAGACAATGAACGATTGCAAAGCCTTTGATTGGGCCTGAGCCAAAAGCCAGTAGAGCTAGTCCAGCAATCAAGGTCGTGACATTAGAGTCTAAAATGGTTGCCCAAGCCTTATCAAAGCCGATTGAAATTGCCGTTTGCGGTGACGCCCCAGCGCGCAACTCTTCCCGGATACGTTCATTGATTAAGACGTTGGAGTCAATCGCCATTCCTAAAGCAAGGGCCATCGCGGCAATACCAGGAAGGCTAAGCGTTGCTTGCAGCATTGAAAGAATAGAAATCAGAAGAAGAAGATTGACGGCTAGTGCAACGACCGAGAATAAGCCAAAAATCATATAGTACACCAGCATAAAGATGGCAATACCAAGAAAGCCATAAACAAGCGATTTAAAACCCTTTTCGATATTTTCAGCCCCAAGGCTTGGTCCAATGGTTCTTTCCTCGATAATCTCCATGGGTGCGGCTAGGGAGCCAGCACGCAGTAAAAGTGCGAGATCATTAGCACTTTGCGTTGTTGGTTGTCCGGTAATCTGGAATTTTGTGCCAAATTCACCTTGGATTGTTGCAATAGTTAATACCTCACCACGACCTTTTTCAAAGAGGATCATCCCCATGGGTTTTTGAAGATTTTCTCTGGTCATTTCTTGCATTGCTCGGCCGCCTGCCGCATCTAAAGTGAGGTTGACAGAGGGGCGCTGATTTTGATCAAAGCCCGCGCTGGCATCGATAATGCGGTCACCAGTAATAATGACGGATTTTTTAAAAACGCCTTGGCGATCGCCAAAGCGAAAGGCATCCATACCTAGAGGAGGAGTTTCATTTAGTCCAATACTGGATTGCACTGGGTTGGCTAAGCGGGCCTCAAGAGTTGCCGTTCTACCAATAATATCTTTTGCTCGCGCCGTATCTTGGACGCCGGGTAATTGAACAACGATTCGGTCATTCCCCTGTTTTTGGATGACTGGCTCTTTCACAGCTAACTCGTTGACTCGCTTGTTCAGAGTCAGGATGTTTTGCTTCAGGGCGTTATCTTGAATGGCTTTACTTGCTTCAGGTTTTAATGTGCCGGTAATTAAAAAGTGATCTAACTTTTTCTCGGATTTGAGATTCATTTCACTCAAAGCATCTTTCAATGATTCGATTGCTTTATCAACATTGGTATCAGTACTAACCTTGATATTGAGCGTTTCGTTTAAACGTTCGATACTTTGATAACGAATGGATTTCTCTCGCAGTTTTGATCTGGCATCTGAAGCTAGGGCAGTAACTTTTTTCTCAACCGCACCTTTCATATCAACTTTGAGTAAGAAATAAACCCCACCACGAAGATCTAGGCCTAATGGCATGGACAAGGCATTTATGCTGAGCAGCCAGTTGGGGGTATTGGTTAATAAATTGAGAGCAATGATGTAATCTGGGTTACTGAAGTCTGCATTGAGCTCTTTTTCCAATAGGTCTTTAGCTTTTAATTGCGTATCGGTATCTTTAAATCGAATCTTGATAGTTCCGCTAGAACCTTGCGCCTCATAGAAACTTCCATTGCTGCTGATTTTGGCATTGGCTAGTGCGAGATCAGCCTTTTCTTGCGTATTTAAATCAATTTTTGAACTTGTTTTCGATCCAGCTATTTGAATAGCTGGAACTTCACCAAATAGATTTGGAATAGAGTAAACAACTCCAATCAAGAGAGCAACAGCAATAACGAGATATTTCCAGAGAGGGTAGCGGTTCATGCAAACTCTTAAATGGATTTCAAGGTGTCTTTAGGAAGAACAGCTGCAATCGCAGATTTTTGCATTTTGACTTGGAGGTTTGGAGCTAATTCGAGAGTTACATACTGGTCTTTTAACTCGACAACGCGTCCAAGCATACCGCTGACAGTTGAAACCTCATCGCCTTTCGCGACGGACTCAAGCATTGCTTTCAGTTCTTTTTGACGTTTCATTTGTGGGCGAATCATGACGAACCATAAGACACCAAACATACCAACCATCATGATGATAGAAGATAGTCCACTATCTGCGCCACTACCACCAAATTGTGCGTAAGCATTATTAATCCACATATTTTTTCCTCTATTCAATGAAGTTAATCGATAACCGACTATTTTGATGCAAATTACAAATTCTGTTGATTTTAACGGACTTATGCAAACTTACCTAAGAACTCTGTCTTTAGGGTTCTTGAACACCAACTGCCCGGTCATGATGAAACTGTTTTACAAACGGTCCAAATGCTTGTTTCTCTAGAGATTCTCGGATTTCAGTCATTAAATGGAGATAGTAATGGATGTTGTGAATTGTGTTTAGTTGTGCGCCTAAAATTTCATTGACTTTTTGTAAATGGTGAAGATATGCACGACTAAAATTTTTACAGGTATAGCAAGAGCATGTCCCATCGAGGGGTTTTAGATCGTTTTTAAAAGTGGCATTACGAAGTTTTAAATCACCAAAACGCGTAAATAACCAACCATTTCTTGCGTTGCGAGTTGGCATTACGCAATCAAACATATCGATGCCTTGTGACACACTGAATACGAGATCTTCCGGAGTACCCACGCCCATCAAGTAGCGGGGCTGATAGCTGGGTAGTTGATGACCAATATGGCGTAAGATTCGTTCAAAATCCGGTTTTGGTTCTCCGACAGATAAGCCACCAATGGCGACACCATCAAAACCTTGCGCCATGATTCCAGCGAGCGAATGCTCACGTAAATGTTCAAACATACCTCCTTGAACGATTCCAAAGAGTGCATTCCCGGTATTTAGTTCACGAAAGCGCTTTACGCTTCGATCTCCCCATCGAAGGGATAATTCCAAAGAAACCCTCGCCGATTTTTCATCAGTGGGAATCTGCTTGATTTCATAGGGCGTACATTCGTCAAACTGCATTGCTACATCGCTATTAAGTACTGCTTGAATTTCCATGGAGACTTCGGGCGACATAAATAGTCGGTCACCATTGATCGGAGAGGCGAAGGTCACACCTTCTTCGGAAATCTTTCTCAGAGCGCCTAGGCTAAACACTTGAAAACCTCCCGAGTCCGTCAGAATTGGGCCTGACCAACCCATGAATTGATGTAGCCCTTGGAATTGTTGAATGACTTCAGTGCCGGGGCGAAGCCACAAATGAAAAGTATTACCTAAAATCATTTGTGCATGCGACTCTGTGAGATCTCTAGGAGTTAAAGCTTTGACTGTCCCATATGTTCCCACTGGCATAAACATCGGAGTTTGGAGTGTGCCGTGGGGTAATTGAAAAGAAGCCCGGCGGGCATGGGACTCCGGGTCTTGATGAGAGACTTTAAACTGTAAGTCGAGATTTGGTGATGCTCTCATGATTTCCTTAGAAACATGGCATCGCCATAGCTAAAAAAGCGATATTGCTGGGCAATTGCATGTTGATATACTTTCTGAATTGTAGACGTGCCAGCAAAAGCGCTGACTAGCATTAAAAGGGTTGATTTGGGTAAGTGGAAATTTGTAATCAAGGCATCAACTACTTGAAACTGATACCCTGGCGTTATAAATAAATTGGTGTCGGCTTGGTCACCCATTGTAAAAGCGGACTCTAAAGCTCGCAGAGAAGTGGTTCCAACTGCCACGATACGGCGCTTTTGTGCCAAAGCCAGATCAATTGCAGCACGTGTTTTGGGCGAAATAAAATACTGTTCGAAGTGCATTTGATGTTTGGATAGATCCTCATGTCGCACTGGACTAAAAGTGCCAGCACCGATGTGCAAAGTGATGTAGGCTATTTGGATACCCAAAGACTGAAGTTTCTCCAGTAGTGGTTCATCAAAATGTAAGCCGGCAGTCGGCGCTGCCACAGCTCCTGGTTGATTAGCAACGACAGTTTGATAGCGATTGGCATCGTGATGATTCGCATCATGATGAATATAGGGTGGCAGTGGAAGTACCCCATATTGATCAAGAAAATCGAGTACGCTAGATGGAAACTGCACATCATAGAATGGTGAAATTTCCGAGTGTGCTAATTCGGATTGGTTCATATTTTGATGTCGACTAAGGACTTGAAGGCAGACTTGATGATCGGGTGATCCGACATAAATAAGTGATCCAGGTTTTGGGGGTTTAGAAGCTTTAATTTGAGCCAAAACACAATTTTGGGGTTGGACACGCTCAATCAGTAATTCAACTTTGCCACCCGTGTCTTTCGTACCAAAAACACGCGCTGGGATGACTTTTGTATCATTAAAGATTAATAAATCTCCCTTTTGTAATAATTGGACAATATCGGTGAAAATAAGATCTTTACAAAGAACTTCTTGACTTGGAACTTGCACCATTACATCTAATAATCGGCTGGCACTTCGCTGCTCTAGCGGGTGTTGCGCGATCAGATCTTTGGGGAGTTGGTAATCGAAATCAGTAAGTTGCATTTTTAAACGTAAATAACCCTATTTTAAACCTGTCTAACACATGGTAAAGCCCACTTCAACAGCGCAAATTAAAGCAGTACAGACCCCATTATCGCGCTTGGGCTTAGATACACCTGCTGCTTTAGCATTACATTTGCCAATGCGTTATGAAGATGAAACAACGATTGTAAATATTGCCCAAGCAATTGTAGCTTTAGCAACCTCAGCAGTACAGACTCAAGGACACGTGATTCGTTGCGAAGTTCAGTTTCGACCGAGAAGACAATTAGTCGTTCTGATTGCTGACGAGACGGAGGAGTTGACCTTACGCTTTTTAAATTTCTATCCTAGTCAACAAAAACAAATGGCAGTAGGCATGCATTTACGCGTTCGTGGTGATTTACGGCAGGGGTATTTTGGACCAGAGATGGTTCATCCTACTGTAAAAGTTTGTTTACCGGATGCACCTTTATCAAAAGAATTAACGCCAATTTATTCCACGATTGCAGGGTTGGGGCAGGCGACTCTTAGAAAAGCGATCGAAAAAGGTTTAAAGGAGCCCGAATTAAAGAATTTTTTAGAGGAAATATTTACGCCCGGAATTATTTGTCAGATTAAATATCCATTTTTTAGTGAGTTACCTAGTTTAGAGGAAGCGATTCGTCTTTTGCACCATCCAGACTCTCATACAAACTCAGCTAGTCTATTAGAAAGGACGCATCCAGCGTGGCGACGGGTTCAGTTCGAAGAATTATTAGCCCAGCAAATTTCATTACAGCAGGCGCATATGGAGAGGAAGAAAAGGCAAGCGCCAGCTTTTTGTACGCAGAAAAACTCCCGTAAGGATGCGTTTCTCCAAATCCTACCCTTTCAACTCACTCAGGCACAGCTTAGGGTGTGGGGTGAGATTACTTCAGATTTGGAGCAGGCTTATCCGATGAATCGGTTATTACAAGGCGATGTTGGTAGTGGTAAGACTGCAATAGCAGCCTTAGCAGCTTGCTACGCGATTGAAAATGGTTATCAAGTTGCCTTAATGGCACCGACAGAAATTTTGGCAGAGCAGCATTATCAAAAGTTTTTACCATGGTTCACTAGCTTAGGAATTTCAATTGTCTGGCTCACAGGAAGCCTAAAAGTAAAGGAGAAAAGATTAGCCCAAGAACAAATTATGCGTGGCGAGGCTCAATTAGCGATCGGCACACATGCCTTGATTCAAGAAGGCATTACCTTTGCCAATTTAGGCTTAGCAATCATTGACGAGCAACATCGTTTTGGAGTCCGTCAACGATTACAACTGCACGCCAAAAAGGGTACAGAGCCGGTTTATGCGCATCAATTAATGATGTCAGCTACACCCATTCCAAGGACCTTGGCGATGACGTATTACGCAGACTTAGAAGTATCGGTGATCGATGAATTACCGCCAGGACGAAAACCTGTTGTGACTAAATTAATTAAGGAAAATAGAAGGCCTGAAGTAGTTGTTGGTGTTCAGCAGGAATTAGCCAAGGGGCGACAGTGTTATTGGGTTTGTCCTTTAATAGAAGAGTCTGAAGTGCTGCAGTTAAAGACAGCACTGGAAACTTTCGAGACCTTATCGAATATTCTTTCGGAATATTCTGTCGGATTGATTCATGGAAAATTAAAAGCTGAAGAAAAGTCCAGCATTATGGCGCGCTTTAAAGATGGCCAAATTCAGTTACTCGTTAGTACAACTGTCATTGAAGTTGGCGTAGATGTCCCCAATGCAACTTTAATGGTCATAGAACATGCGCAGCGATTTGGATATGCTCAGATTCATCAATTACGAGGACGGGTCGGTCGGGGAGCTGAGCAATCCGTTTGTATTTTACTTTACAGTGATGCCTTATCGTCTGCTGCTAAGGAGAGGCTTCAAACTCTGCGTAAGTCTAGTGATGGGTTTGAGATTGCAGAAAAAGATTTAGCCTTGCGTGGGCCAGGAGAGTTATTGGGTGCACGACAATCGGGGGATACGATGTTACGGTTCGTTGACTTACAACGCGATGCTTGGTTAATTGAAGCAGTCAAAGATCTGGCTCATGATTTATTACAAAATGAACCACAGTTAGCCAGGAAGCATTTAGTGAGATGGCTAGGATCAAGAACGGAGTTATTAAAAGCTTGATAATCAGATTATGACGCTCACCGAATTAAAATACATTATTGCTTTAGCCAAAGAAAAGCACTTTGGAAGGGCAGCTATTGCCTGCCACGTATCTCAACCAACCTTATCTGTTGCAGTCAAAAAGTTAGAGGATGAGTTAGGTGTTCAAATTTTTCAGCGCCATACTGCAGATGTCAGCTTAACCCCTACCGGAAATTTATTAATCGAGCAGGCACAACTCGTTATCCAAGAAGTGAAGCGATTTACAGAGATGGCCAAAATTGGTATTGATCCCATGCGTGGGCCTTTACGATTAGGAACGATTTATACCATTGCGCCCTATCTTCTGCCTAGGGTGATTCGTCGTGCTCGGGAGTCTTTACCTGAAATGCCTTTATTTTTACATGAGACCTTTACAACGGTTTTATTAGAGATGCTCAAGCATGGAGATTTAGATTGTGCTGTTTTAGCAACGCCTTTTAATCCGCAGGGACTTGAATCAATTCCATTATATGAAGAGCCCTATCTAGTAACAGTACCAAAGAATCACGAGTGGGCAGACCGTCAGGCAATACAGCCGTATGAATTAAGTACTCAAAACATGTTACTGCTTGGCGCAGGACATTGTTTTCGGGATCATGTTTTAGAAGTGTGTCCTGAATTAAATCGTTCGAAAGTATATTTTGAAGATGGGCCCCAAAATTTTGAAGGATCGTCATTAGAAACCATTCGGCAGATGGTTGCTGGTGGTATTGGGATTTCTGTCTTACCCAGAACGGCGGTTACTGATTTAAGTGTTCAGGATGGGTTAGTACGCTATATTCCATTTACGGAACCTGAGCCTTGTAGAAGTATCGTATTAGTTTATCGAAAAGGAATTAGTCGGGTACAGGCTGTAGAGGCTTTAGGTCGAGTCATTCGAAGTTGTGATATCCCAGCAGTTAAGTGGGCAAGTATGGCGGACAAATAAAATTGATTCTACGTAAAGAGCACTTGCGACAATATGTCTATTTGATTAGGTTACACAAACCGATTGGAACTTTACTGCTGCTGTGGCCAACTCTTTGGGCCTTATGGTTTGCGAGCAATGGCCGACCAGACTGGTCACATGTATTGATATTTTGCATTGGCACTCTTTTGATGCGCAGTGCCGGTTGTGCAGTGAATGATTATGCCGATCGGAATTTTGATCGGCATGTAAAAAGAACGCAGTATCGGCCATTAACAGCAGGGGAGATTGAGCCAAAAGAGGCCTTAGCTGTTGCTGCAGTATTAGCTATGATGGCATTTGCGTGCGTACTATTTCTCAATCAATTGACTATATTTTTATCTTTTATGGCATTAGCCATCGCGGTATTTTATCCATTTACCAAACGATTTTTTTCTATTCCACAGGCGATTTTAGGGATTGCATTTGGTTTTGGGATACCGATGGCATATGCTGCAGAACTTGGACAAGTGCCACTACAGGCGTATATTTTGTTAAGTGCAAATATTTTTTGGGCAATTGCATATGATACGGCTTATGCGATGGTTGATCGAGAAGACGATTTACGGATTGGGATTCGAACTTCTGCCATCACCTTTGGCTCATATGACGTGTTGATTATTTCTTTATGCTACGTTGTATTTTTAAGTTTACTAGGTTACCTAGCGGTTGCTGCACAACTCAATCATTGGTTTTGGGTGGGTTGGTTGTGTGCGTCGGGTTGTGCTGTCTATCATTTTTTATTAGTCAGAACTAGAAATCCTGAGCAATGTTTTCAGGCGTTTAACCATAATAATTACTTAGGCGCTTGTATTTTTGCGGGTATTTTTTTCGCTTATTGGTGAGTACCACCGGTTTTACCGATATTTGTTGGATATTCATGCTCTGGAGAAAACGTCAGTTTATTTTTTACTAAACTCTTGACCCATAGCAACGCTTCTAGCATGGGCAGCGTGCACTGCCTCTTGCAAAATCTCACCCCAATGCTTTTCCTTTAGAACCTCTAGGGCGGCAAAAGTTGTGCCACCTTTAGAGGTAACTTTTTCCCGCAGCGTTGCTGGGGTTTCGGGTGATGCACTCGCTAGGAGTCCGGCACCAATAACAGTTTGGATAGCAAGTTGATTCGCTTGATCAGAATTTAAACCAAGTTTTTGCCCGGCTAGTTGTAAGTGTTCTATGAAAGAAAAAACGTATGCGGGCCCGCTACCTGAGAGGGCTGTCACACTATCGAGCAGATGCTCTTGGGAAACCCAAATAGACTGCCCAATTGAATCACATACCCAGGTAATTAATGCCTGATCGTTTTGGGAAATCTCAGGAGATGCGTATAGTCCAGTCACGCCTTTACCGATAAGGGCTGGCGTATTTGGCATGGCACGGACAAGTTGGGACTGATTGAGGTGGATTGTAATATCTGCTAGTTGGACCCCTGCCACAATACTTAAAAACAAATGCGCGCACTGCAAAGTTTTTTGCGACTCGAGAGTCTGCCGTAATTGCGCTAATGCCTCCCGTAATTGCTGGGGTTTAACTGCCAAAATGATGAGGCAGTTCTTACTAAAAAAATCCTCGCCTTGGCTAATATCAGTCGCCACATTGATTCCGAAAGATTTGATTAAGTTATCGCGGGCCAATTGCAGGGGGTCGATTGCCAGCATATTCGATGCTTGGACATTTTTATTTAAAAGACCTCCAATCATTGCATTAGCCATATTTCCGCCACCAATAAAGGCAATACGAAGATTTTGTGGCACATGTGGGTTGGAAGTTTGCATCATTCCAATTTTACTTCCTTAGCAGTTCTTGAACCAAAGATGGCAGTGCCAACACGCACCATTGTGCTTCCTGCTGCAATAGCTTGCTCTAAATCTTCGGACATGCCCATGGAAATCGTGTCAAAATGCAGCGCATCATCTTGGGGGAGAAGACTTTGAATCGAGTTGAATAGCTCACGGAGTTTTTGATGAGCTGTCGCTACGTTTCCAGCCTCTGGAATCGACATAAGTCCACGTAGTTTGACATGGGGTAGTTTCGTAATAGCCTTACATAGTGCTTCTGCTTCAGAGGGATGAGTACCACTTTTACTATTTTCGCCACTCATGTTCACTTGAACCAGTACTTGTAAGTCTGGCAAATTACTAGGGCGCTGTTGCGAAAGACGTTGGGCAATTTTGAGTCGATCAACACTTTGGACCCAGTCGAAACTTTCTGCAACCGCAAGGGTTTTATTACTCTGTAGGGGGCCTATAAAGTGCCACTTAATGTGTGATTTGATATCTTGAAGCGCAACAATTTTTTCAATAGCCTCTTGTACATAATTTTCACCAAAGTGTCGCTGACCTGCATCAAAAGCAAGTTTGACATACGTTGCTGGTTGGGTTTTTGAGACCGCTATTAACTCCACCGAGTTGGGAGTTCTTTGGGAAACTTGGCAGGCTTGTGCAATACGATCTTGGACTAGTTGGAGTTGGGTAGAAATACTATTCATCAAAAAATCACGCTGGCAGAAGATCATCAATTATTTCGATCCAGTGACGCACTGGGAGAGAATCATTTTGGAGATGGCTAATACAGCCAACATTACCAGAAACGATTTCTGTTGCTTGATAGGTAGAGCCTGCCTGAACTAACTGAGACACTTTCTGATCTCGCAGTTGATTTGATAGGTTAGCCTGAAGAATAGAATATGTTCCTGCTGACCCACAACACAAGTGGCTATCTGCGCACAAGTTGACTTGAATACCAATCTTGCCGAGAAGTTCTTCGACATTGCCTCGAATTTTCTGGCCATGTTGCAGCGTGCAGGGAGGATGATAAATCACACTTGCAGACTTATTTAGTGTAATTTGTGCGGTTAATTGCTCGGCGTATTTGGGGAGTATTTCGCTGATATCTTTCGTCATGGCACTAATTACGTGCGCTTTCTTGGCATAGGCTAAATCATTTTGTAATAAATGCCCATAGTCTTTAACTGTCACTCCGCAGCCTGCAGCATTCATCACAATCGTTTGGATTTGTTCTTGTTGGATCACTGGCCACCAAGCATCAATGTTTCGCCGCATATCTTGCAGAGCGCCAGGCTCATCGCTCAGGTGTAAACGGATTGCTCCGCAACAACCTGCAGAAGGCGGAGCAATTAATTGAATATGTAGTTTTGCAAAAACGCGTTGAGTAGCATGGTTAATATTTGGCAGCATACCAGGCTGCACACAACCCTCCAAAAAAAGCATGGTTTCTTGAAACGACAATGAGTTAGGGATTTTTTTTGAGGAGGATGAATTACTCAGAGGAATTTTTTTCTGAAGCACTGCTGGTAAAAAGGGTCTAAAGATTCTGCCAATTTGCATTGCAGGATTAAAGATATAGGATCTTGTCAGGCCCTCTTTTAGTGCCCAGCGAAGAACTCTTTGCGCCAGGGGCCTTGCAGGATTTTGGATTTGCACCCACTGTCGACCAATTTCTAGGAGGCGGCCATATTGCACTCCACTTGGGCAGGTAGTTTCACAGTTTTTACAGGTCAGGCAACGGTCCAAGTGAGCGCGTGTTTTAGCGGTAGCTTGTTGGCCCTCTGCCATTTGTTTAATCAAATAAATTCGGCCTCGCGGGCCATCTAACTCATCCCCTAACAGTTGATAGGTTGGACATGTAGCATTACAAAATCCACAATGAACGCAATTCGAAAGCAGTTGTTGAGCAAGCAGTCCAACAGGCTGAGCGGCTAGTTCTGGAGATAAGTTGGTTTGCATAATTGTTAGGGCATTCTGCCTGTTTGAAAAACGCTATCCGGGTCAAAAGTACTTCTGAGTCGTTGCACAATGGGTGCAAGAGGAGCTGTTAGAGCTTGATCTTGCAGTTGGGTAAAAACGCCCCTATTGGGCTTATTTAAACTCTTAAATAGAGTGGCATGTCCGCCATGAGCGAGCGCTATTTGCTTGGCTTGCTCGGCCCCCAGCTGACCTAAAAACCAGCGTTGGCCCCCCAGCCACTCTATACATTGATTACCCGGGAGTGGTAAAGGTGGGGATAGTGGATTAACAGCAAATCGCCAAAGATCTGTTTGCTCATGATTGATAAAAAAATCTTGCGTTTGTTCACGCATCATTAGCCAAAACTGATTCGCCATTTCCGGGTCGAGGATCTTAGCATCTGGGGTAGTTAGTAGTTTTGCTTGTGCAGAGCGAACGGCTGCTTGCGCACCTGATAAGCGAATTGACAGAGTGCCAGATGTCTCGTCACCTTGCCAAGTACTAGCAGATAAGGGCAGTGGTTGACTAGCCCAGGTATTCATTAGCGTAATGGCTTTTGCTTGGTTCATTGGAACTTGGATGGTTGCGCTTGCGACTGGTTTAGGAAGGACTTTGAGGGACACTTCTAGTAAGAGTGCAAGGGTACCAAGAGAACTTGGAAGAAGCCTAGAGACATCATAGCCGGCAACATTTTTCATGACTTTACCACCAAAAGAAAGAATGTCTCCTCGACCATCCATAATTTTGCAACCTAAGACAAAGTCTCGTATGCCACCATAGTGACCTCGACCTGGACCCGCAAGACCGGCAGCAATCATACCGCCAATCGTTGTGAGAGCGCCAAAATGTGGGGGCTCAAAAGCAAGCATTTGGTCATGATGATTCAGGGCTAATTCCACTTCTTCAAGAGGGGTGCCAGCACAAACGGTAATGACTAATTCTTCTGGCTCATAATCTAAAATACCTTGGTAGGATTTTGTCAATAAAGGGTAGCCTTGCAAGGCATTCCCATACCAATTTTTAGTTTGACCTCCAGCAATTCGGAGGATTGTTTGCTGTTGCTTTGCCTGCAGGATTTGCTCTTTAAAATCAGCGAGTGCGGCTTGACTTGCGGTTGACATTAAAAACGCTCTAGCTCTGGATGAGGTAGGATTCCCCGACTGATGCGCATTCTGCCATATTCAGCGCAGCGGTTGAGAGTCGGGATTAATTTATTTGGATTTAGTAATTTCGGTGGATCGAATGATTCTTTAACGCCGAAAAAAATAGCCCGCTCCAGATCGGTAAATTGCACGCACATAGAATTAATTTTTTCCATACCCACACCATGTTCACCAGTGATTGTTCCACCGAGTTCAACACAAGTTTCAAGGATATCTGAGCCGAACTCTTCGGCCCTAAGCCATTCGGCATGATTGGCTCCATTAAATAAAATAAGGGGGTGCATATTGCCATCACCAGCATGAAAAACATTCATACAGCCGAGTTGATACTTTAGTTCCATCGCTTTGATACGCTTGAGGAGTTCGGCAATTTGTCGCCGGGGTATGGTGCCGTCCATACAATAATAGTCGGCAGACAACCTACCAGCTGCCGGAAAGGCATTTTTACGACCACTCCAAAAGCGCAGGCGCTCGGCTTCATTGGAAGAGATTTGCAGTCGGGTTGCGCCACTAGCTGTTAATACCCGGCTCATTTTTTCAATTTCTTCATCCACTTCTTCAATAGTTCCGTCGGACTCGCACAATAAGATCGTTACTGCATCCAGGTCGTATCCAGCATGTACAAATTCTTCGACGGCCTTTGTCGCTGGTTGATCCATCATTTCAAGGCCTGCTGGAATAATGCCAGCAGCGATCACAGCCGCGACTGCATTACCGCCTTTCTCTATATCATCAAAACTAGCCATAATGACTTTGGCGATTTGTGGTTTTGGAATCAGTCGCACGGTCACTTCTGTAATCAGGGCGAGCATACCCTCGCTCCCAATAAAGACAGATAACAGATCTAGGCTAGGACAATCAGGGGCAAGGCTACCCAATTCAACCACCTCTCCAGTAATGAGAACCGCCCGAACACGCAAAACATTGTGTAGAGTAAGACCGTATTTTAAGCAATGAACGCCACCTGAGTTTTCGCTAACATTACCGCCAATAGAGCAGGCAATTTGTGATGACGGGTCTGGTGCATAGTAAAGGCCAAGGTGCGCCACCGCTTCAGAAATAGCCAAATTACGAACTCCTGGTTGCACGGTTGCAATCCGTGCTAAGGGATCAATATGAACGATTTTTTTTAGT
>Ga0209356_1000161_pt1 | contig 25433 bp, 29 predicted proteins | sample LauGreFaBDMM15SN_2_FD_188213 | JGI IMG/M metagenome (GOLD analysis project Ga0209356, IMG submission 188213) | Freshwater lake microbial communities from Lake Michigan, USA - Fa13.BD.MM15.SN (SPAdes) (version 2) | ecosystem: Environmental > Aquatic > Freshwater > Lake | place: Lake Michigan, USA...
ATTAAATTCGAAAAGACAACTGAAAAATGGCAATAACAATTACACAACAACCGCAACGATTTCAACCAGCGTGCAATCCGTATGTGTGGGTTTTTGAAAGCGACCAAACGGCGCAACCGAACTTCAGCTTCATTGTTGAACTTTACGTCGGTGGATCACTTGTATCGACACATCAAGTGTTCAACGAATCTGGCAATTACGCAAGGTTCGACGCGAGCGGTGACCTTCGTTGTTTATTGACAAGCGAAATGGTGACAACTGGCGCGTTGCTTACTTTTTACGATCCAGCGGTTGATGTGGTAAACATTCGTGTTTACGAAAAGTACGGAACGCCACCAGTGTTGTCAGGAACGTTTGTGACTGGACTTGTGAACAGCGCATGGAACGCTTCGCTTCGACATCCTGACTTCATCGCATACGACCACTTTGACTACATGGTTTCAAGGACGAACACGAATTCAGGGAACATTCTTTTCTTGACTGACTTTCCAAGAACAAGAAAGTATTTCGTCGGACTTTACGAAAGCGCGTTCCTGACATTCATCAATCGAAGCAAACCTAACGTTGACTTTTATTTGAATCTTTACGATATCACTGGAACATTGATAACAAGCTACACGAACACGATTGGTGTCGGTGACTTGAACGTGATTGATTGCGCACCACAAAACTTGATTGCGAACACAACGGTCACATTGCTTGACTTTCAATCATGCGCTTATTTCACGGTGCGCGTTCAAGGTCTTGATCCGGGAACGAATTCAGGATTCAGCGAATTGTTCACATTCTGGATTGACACCGAATGTCATCGATACGACACACAACGACTTCACTGGTTGAACAAGCTTGGTGGGTGGGATTCATTTACCTTTACGCTTGTGTCAACGAATTCAACCAAGGTCAAGACATCGGAATATCAAAGGGAACGTGGTCAATGGGACAACACTGGAACGGCTTGGGAATACACACGTTATCATGGTGAACAAATGGCGTTCAACAAATATGCAACCGACACGACCATTTTGAATTCCGACTGGATTCACGAAAGCGTTCAACAATGGTTGGTGCGTGAACTTTACGAATCACCGAAAGTTTATCTTGAAGTGACACCCGGTGCATTTGAACCAGTGAAGGTCACGAATGAAGATTTCAACTTGAAGCAACGACGCGTTGACGGATTGATTCGTGAAACGGTCAACCTTCAAAGAACATACACATACAATTCACAATTGACTTAATGGCTGGCGAACTTTACATAAACAACCGATTAATCGACATCGACCAAGCGTTGCCATTTCCGTTGACGTTCAACATTGCTGACATCCGCGATGTGTCCGCGCGTAAAGGAAACAAGTCGAAGACAATCACGATTCCCGGAACGAATTCGAACAGCGCAATTTTCCGTTCCATTTTCTTGTTGACTTATACCGACGAAACCACCGACACGAATTCAGCGTTCCTTGACTTTGATCCAAGTATTAAAGCAACGGCACGATACTACAACAACGGAATTCTTGAATTCAATGGAATCGCACAACTTCAGGAATGTAAACTAATCGACGGAACATGGTCATTCGATTTGACCTTGGTGTCGGATACGATTGACTACATTTCCAGAATGAACAAGGTCAAGATAAACGAACTTGACTTCAGCGAATTCAATCACGCGTTGACGAAGGCGAATCAATTCGAAACATGGAATGGATTGAATCAAATCAACGGTGTGTCAACATCAATCAAAACTGGTTCGGACTGGAATGGCGTCGGTTACTATTATGGATTGATTGATTACGGTTATCGACACCACGTTCAACGCGACCGATTTGATTGTGACGAAATTCCATTACAAGTTTTTGTTTATGGAATCTTGAAGAAGCTTTTCGAATACGCTGGAATCACTTGGTCGTCGAAATTCTTTGAAACGCAAAGATTCAAGAAACTTTTAATGGCTTACTTCGGTGGAAACTTTCCGACGATTTCGCCGTCACAATCTACGAATGATTCGGTTTTTTCAACTGAAAACAACAACGCTTCAGGTTTCATAATTAACGGTTCAACGAACGCAACGAACAACCTTGTTTTTTGGTCGGATGTATTCCTGAACGATGTGGTCGATGTTACCTTGGTTAGTGATCCGATTTCTCAAACAACTTCGACAACGCCGTTTGTCATCAACGCTGGAACGACTGGAATGTACACGGTTGAATATAACGGCAATCACCAGTTCGATGTGACATTTGACCAAACCGCAACGAATTACTTTGCTTTTCAATTGCGCTTGACGATTTACAAGAATGGCGTAAACATTTCGCAAGACGTGATTTACCAAGGTGTGTGTGACAACGTGGTTGGTAACTACACGAACAACTTCACATTCAATTATTCACGTCAAATAAATTGCGCAATCAACGACGCAATAACATTCCGAGTAACTTTGATTGTTGACACCGCTTCGTCAACCATGACTGGTGTGAACAACATAACACGAAACATTTCACTAAGCACTTCAGGAACACAAGTCAATTTCGTCAAATCACTTCAAGAACTTGCGCCGGGTGGAACGGTTTCGGTTGCGTCTTTTTTGCCTGACATGACTGGTGACGTTTTCTTCAAAGGTTTAATAACGATGTTCAATTTAATGGTAAAACCAGCGACGGACAATCCAAGTGTTTTGGAAATCGAACCGTTGTCGGAATTTTACACGTCGTCACAAGACGCGCTTGACTGGACGCAATTGATTGACTATTCGAAAGAACTGAACGTTCAACCGACAATCAACTATGCGTCGAAGGAATACAATTTCAACTTCAAACAAGACGGTGACTTTTTCAACACACAATATCAAAACGAATTCCTTGACAACTACGGTGAATTTCAAATCTTGTCACAAAGTCAATACGCGACGCAAGTGACGAACATGACATTACCGTTCAGTCAAAAACCTTTGGTTGAAATTCATGCAGATTTAATTGTTCCTTGTCCTTATCAAGTCAATCTTGATTCCGTGGGGAATGGTCAAATCGTTCCGAAAAAAGGAACGGCGTTCATCGTGTACGTTGGTCGAATGCGTCCAGCTACATGGAAATATCACGACGAATTCAACCACCAAACCAACTTGACGACATATCCTTACGTCGGACATTTGGACGACATCGACACACCGACATCGGACTTGAACTTCGGTGTTCCTGAATCGGTTTACTATCCAGCGACGGTTTACACGAACAACAACTTGTTGCAATATCACAACACGTTTATTCAGGAACTTGTGTCACGTTACGGAAAGCTTTTGACTTGTTATGCAAAGATTGACACGGCAATAATCAATACGCTTGATTTCCGCAACTTAATCAACATCAATGGCGTTGTGTATCGTTTGCAAAAGATAAGCGATTACGATTCAACCAAAGACCGAACGACACAAGTCGAATTGTTGCGATTGATCCAAGGTGAAGGAACACCGCAAGAAGATGAATTCGAAACTGAACGTTAAACGCCGTTGACGGTAATAACACAAGTAAACAATAATTCAATAATATAAACGACTTTTTAACAAAGCTTTATGGCAAACAAAGAAGCGGTCTTCACCGTCAAGGTCAACACCGGGAATTCGGTTCAAGACCTTCAAAACGCGGACAAGGCGGTCAATCAACTTGGCAAAGATTTACAGCACACACAAGACATCGCACAAGATACAAGCGGAACCGACGCACTGGCGCAACGGCTTGCGGAACTTGACGCACGTCTTGAAGCTGGTGGATTGTCAATGCGTGACATGACCAAGACAATGAAGGAATACCAGAACATCGCAATTCAAGCTGGTGCAAGTTCACCGATTGGTGCGCAAGCGTTACAAAACGCTTCAGGATTGAAGGACGAAATCGGTGACTTGAAAGCGCAAACGACCGCGTTGTCATCGGACTTCGTTGGTCTTGACACGGCAATGGCTGGAATCGAAGTCGGCGCGTCGGCGTTCATGGGTGTTCAAAGCGCAATGGCTTTGACTGGTGTTGAAAATGAGAAATTGACACAAACAATGGTCAAGCTTCAAGCGGTTCAAGGTCTTGTGAATTCAGTCACGACGATTGCAAACAAATTAAATTCGGATTCAATTCTCGGAATCCAGCTTCGGACGGCTTGGGAAAAATTAAAGAATTCATCGTTCGTTCAAGGAACGGTTGCAACCACCGCACAAACGACCGCGATTGGTGCGCAAACTGGTGCAACCGTAGCAAGCACCGTTGCAACATCCGCTTCGACTGGTGCGTTGAAATTGTTTCGACTTGCTTTGATTTCAACTGGTATCGGTGCAATCGTTGTTGCGCTTGGATTGTTGATTGCTAACTTCGACACCATTTCAAAATATGTTTTGATAGCGCGTGAAGAATTTGAAAAGCTTGGTCCGGGTGCGAAGATTGCCATCGGACTTATTGTCCTTGCGTTCGCGCCATTGCTTGTTGTTATTTACGGCGTGGTCAAAGCGCTTGAATACTTTGGTGCTGTTGACGACGCACAAACAGCGAGGATGAAAAAGAACGCACAAGACCACACCGAAGCGGTCATCAAAAATGCTGACAAGCGAGCGCGTGCAATCAAAAGAGAACAAGACGCAACCGACGCGAAATATACGCACGAAATCAACATGGCGAAAGCTTCAGGAAAGGACACCTATGAAATGGAATTAATGAAGGCGAAAGCGCACTTGGCAAGCGGTCGCGTTTTTCTTGAAGTTCAAAAATCAAAAATGCAAGCGATTCGTGCTGAAATGGAATTGTTGCTTGAAAATGAAGACGTGGATTCCGACCGTTACAAAGCGTTGAAAAAACGACTTGAAGCTTCAAAGAAAATAATTGCGGACAGCTACAAAGACAATGTCGCAACGAAGAACGCGATTGAAGTAATGGTTGCCGAACACAACCACGAGGTCGAAAAACAAGCGCAAGACAATGCAAAGAAAGCGTTTGAATCGCGACAAAAGTCAAATGAAAAAATTAAACAAGCACAAGCACAAGCGGACGAAAAATCGAAAGAAGATTTAAGAAAGCACAACAATGAAATGATTGCTGAAGAAGAAGCGCGTGACGAAGCAATCCGACGTTCGAAGCAATCCGCTATGCAAAACGAACTCGATGACATTCAAGATGAATACTTTCAAAAAATCACACAAGCAAAACAACTTGGTGAACAAGGCGCGCAATTGGTTGCACAACTTGAAGCTGAAGAAGCAACTAAAAAAGCTGAAGTTCGAAAAAGATATTCCGACGCGCAATTGAAAATTGACGCTGACAATGAAACAAAGCGACGTGAGCGACAAAAATTCCTGAACGATATTGTTTTGGACGACGAGCAAAAGGCGCTTGAAGAATTGAACCAGACAACCGAAGACGCAAAAAAAGAATTGCTTCGTCGATTGAATTCAACGGATGAAAACGAACGAATCACCAAGGAACAACATGACAACGCTTTGATTGCTCTGGAACAAAAGAAAGCGGACAAGATTCTTGAAATCAATAAAACAGCTTCGGAAAAAGCGAAAGAAGAAGGAATCAAAAATCGTGAAGAATCTTTGAAGGATGTTTCGACATTCCTTGAAAATGCGCAAATGGTCATGAATCATTTGAAGACCGTTGACGCTTTAATGGACGAAATCGACCAAGCACGATTGAACAAGATACAAGGACGACGCGATGAAGACCTTGAAAATCTTGACGCGAAAATGCAAGCTGAATTAAGCGCTGAAGGATTGACCGCTGAACAAAAGACCGCCATTGAAGAAAAGTTCGCGAAACAAAAATACGCTGTTCAGGTTCAAGCTTACGAAGCTGAAGAAAAAATTAAGAAGCAACAATTCATGCGTGACAAAGCAATCAAGCTTGGTCAGGTTGCAATCGATACGGCGTCCGCAATCGTGAAGGCAATCGCACAATTCGGACCGCCACCATCACCCATGGGAATCGCTGGTATCGCGTCGGCTGGTGTCATAGGTGTGACGCAAGCACTTGCAATCGCGAATCAACAATATAAAGCTGGTTCAGCACCAAGTGCGCCGAACTTTTCAACTGGTGGTGGTGGTGGTGCTTCAATGGCTGGTGCTGGTGCTTCGTCCTTCACGGCTTCGACAACTGGAACGTCAACGGCTGGATTGCTTGGTGAACAAGGCGCAATGACCAACAACATTCCTTCGTCACAAGTTTTTGTCCTTGAAAGCGACATTAGTCAAACGCAAAACAAAGTCAAGCTTCAGGAATCCAAAACAAGTTTTTGATCCATGACCGACCGCGCGTTGTTAGGAATGAATCGGACGTGGAAAAGCAACCATAAGTTCGAAGCAATTCTTCAGCTTTGGGAATGTTGTCTTTTGCAAGCTTGACATTGTGACCTTTGCGAATTAATTCAGGCAAGTTCATGTTCAAGTAAATTGATTTGATAAAATGGTTGTATCGTTGCCATTCGATAAGTTCAAAGATTTCAAGCAACTTATCCGAATTCATCAACACTGGCGAATGTGTTTCGAAATTCCACAACGGGCGTTCATAGTATTTCAAGAATTCAATCGTGTTGAACATTGCTTCACGATAGTGTGAAGGATGTCGTATATTCAATTCGAATTCACCGACGTGAATCGGAATGTCGGCGCGAAGTTTTGGCGTGATATAAAAGTCGTCGTTCATGTAGATGAATTCACCACCACGTTCACGCGCATACGTCAACATTTTATTCGTCACGTCCGAACCACGAATGTTGTTTAATTGTGGACAAGGAATGTTGTCAATGGTCGCGACCTTGTCACCAACGGTGACGATATGCGCTTCAGGAAAAGACATCCGAATGAATCGGATTGATTGTTGAATGTCGAAGTCATCGCGACTTCTTCGGTAGGGAAATACAAATGTCATCGAACAAATTTACATAATATAGTAATATGAAAAAAGATTTACCAATTTACGAAATCGTTATTGACTTGAACGATCCAGAAACAACCGTGTCATTCAATTCGTTGGTTGAATTTCCAGCGCATGAAAAGAACTTCGAAATGTTCGGAAAGAAAGTCAAGTACGAATTCAACGAAGAACAACAAGTCATCACCGGGATTGCGATTTCAGCGGACACACCGATTTATCGTTACGACGAAGAATCGAAAGAAGAATACTATGTCGTATTTAAGAAGGACGCCATTCGCGACATCGTTCTTGATTACGCACGTCGGAACAATTTCAACAACGTGAATCTTGACCACAATCCACATGAGGTCGTTGACGGCGTGTTCATGATTATGTCTTACCAGATTGACAACGAACGTGGATTCACCGCGCCTGAACGATTCAAGGACGCGAACGACGGTTCATGGTTGGTGTCTTACAAAGTGACTGACAAGGCGTTGTTTGAAAAAGCGAAGAACGGTGAATTCAATGGATTCTCGATTGAAGGTGTTTTCATGTTGCTTGAAACGGACAAGACCAAAGAATCCGAATTCGAAGCAATCTTGAAAGAAGTTCAATTATGGCGACGCAACATCGAACGAATCCGAATGTTCAACGACTATCCTGAAGCGGTTTCAAATAATGCGAAACGTGGAATTGAATTGAATCAAAAGAATGGGAACAAATGCGCCACAAGGGTTGGTCGTTTACGCGCGACTACGTTGGCGAATCGTGACACCGTATCGGTTGCTATAATCAAAAGAATGTATTCGTACTTGTCACGCGCTGAAGCTTACTACAATGAAAGCGACACGTCCGCTTGTGGAACGATTTCATTCTTGTTGTGGGGTGGCAAAGCTGGACTTCGTTGGTCGGAATCTAAATTGAAGGAACTTGGTGAAATATAAATTTTCGAACAACTTTACATAATATAAAAAACACTACATGAACGCATTTGAAAAAGTAATGAACGAACTTGGTAAAATCAAGTCAATGTTCGAAACGGCAACCGAACAAACGTTCGAAACGGCAACTTTATTAGACGGTGAAACGACCATTGAATTTGATTCTCTTGAAGCTGGTCAACAAGTTTTCATCGTAACACCTGAAGGTCGTATTCCAGCACCTGAAGGAACACACGCACTTGGTGGTGAATACACTGGTGTGACAATCACGGTTGACGCTGACGGATTTATTTCCGCGGTTACTGACGAACGTGGAAATGAAGAAGTAACAACCGAAGAAACAAGCGCTGAATTTGAAGCGGTGTCCGCTGACATTTTACCTGAAGTATTAGAAAGTGTGACCGAAATAATCGCGTCCGAACTTGGTCTTGAAATGGGACAAGCTTACGACGTTGCAAGCGCCGTGATTACAAAGATAAACGAAATGACTTCAAGCGAAGAACCTGAAGCGGTCGAAGAATCAATGTCCGCTGAAGCAATTGAAGGAATAATCAATGGAAAACTTTCAACCTTGACAACTACTTTCGAAGCGGTTGTTGAAAGCTTGAAAAGTATTTCCGAAGACAACGCGTCACTTCGAAGTGAAATTGCGTCTTTGAAAGCTGACTTCGAAAGCTTCAAGGCAATGCCGTCGAACGAAACAAAAGAAAACGAAAAATTTTCCAGAGCTGGCAACTTGACTGCTAAACAACAATTTTTGAAACAATACAAAAACCTATAAAATGTCTATTAAAAAGTACGTTAAAACAAATTTCGACTACAATGTCTCTGGTCTTCAACCATACGTTGACGAGCAAAGAGAAGATTTAATTCACCGTTCAGTAACTGAAGCGCAAACGCTTTCTTACATTGCGATTCAACAAGGAATCAAAGGAAGCGAAGAACTTAAATTACTTAACGATTCAATCGTGTATCAAACTGGTGATTGTTCAATGTCTCCTTCAGGTGACACCGTGTTCACGGATCGTGCAATTTCCGTTGAAACAATTGGTTATTTGAAAAGATTCTGTCAAAAGGATTTGGCTGGATTCTGGACGCAACTTGCGCTTCGTCCGGGTGCAATGGCTGAAGACAAGACGTTGCCATTCGAGCAAATCTTAATCAACTACCTTTTGGAACTTCACGCTTTTGAACTTGAAAAATTAATTTGGCAAGGTAACAAAGTGACTGGTTCAGGTAACCTTGCGTTCATGAATGGATTCAATCAATTCTTGACCGTTGCGAATGGTTGTGTTGACTTGAACACTTCAGGTGCAACGTCAATCGATGCAACCAACGCGTTCGATATTTTCTACGAAGCGTTCACAAACACACCGTCGAACATCGCTGAAGGACAAGATTTCATTTGTTTCACTGGTCGTGAGAATTTCAACTTCTTATTGAAGAACTTGGTTGACTTAAACCTTTACAACTACAATCCAACACAAATCGCGACTTTGAGCGAATTGCTTTTACCGGGAACAAACATGAGAGTGGTTAAAGTAAACGGATTGAACGGAACGACAAAGATTTACACTGGTCGCGCTTCACATTTCTTCTTTGGAACTGACCTTTCAAGTGACTTCGAATCATACGATTTATGGTATTCATTCGATGACGATGTAATTTTCCTACGTTCTAAATTCCGCGCTGGTGTTCAAGTACCTTTCTTGAACCAAGTGGGAACATTCGAAGGTCTATAATCAACAAAATTAAGGGCGCATTTCGGTGCGCCATTTGTTAAACTTAAAAAAATAAAAAATTATGTCTTGTAACATGACAACCGGGTATAACGATAGGACGTGTACCAACGGAAAAGGCGGAATCAAAAGTGTGTTGTTGTTTCCTTTGGGTTCAACTTCAGGTGCTGTTGTTTCGGCTTCAAACGAATTGACTTCTTTAACCGTAACTGGTGAAACATTCCTTTACAAATTGAAGTCAAATTTATCAAGCTTCACCGCACCAGTTCGTGTTGACAAAAACAATGGGACGTTGTGGTACGAACACGAACTTTCAATGATCCTTGCGAGCGATTCAAAAGAACTTCGCGCTGAAATTCACTTACTTGCACAAAACGAATGTGTTTGTTTGGTGGAAAACGCCGACGGAACAATCGTTGCACTTGGTCTTGGTGAAGGTCTTCAGGTAGCGGACGCAAACGAATACACTTCAGGTGTCTTGAAAAGCGACCGAAAAGGTCATGTGATTGTAATGCGTGGAATGGAAAACGACGAAGTTCCTGACGTTTCTTCAGTTCTTTACGCTACCTTGTTAGGACAACAATCACCAGTTATTTAATTGTAACCTACACAAATTTAAGGGGATGGGCGTTGTCCCGTCCCTTTTTTTTGTTTAATTTAGTCGCATGGAATTAAAAAAGGAATTTATAGGTTGCAAATGTTGGTCACCAACGCTTGAACGATACGTCAAAATTGAAGCTGACAAAGGTGAACTTTATTTGTCATTAGGAATTTTGGACATTTACGAATTTGAAAAACCGAACCTTGTAAAAAAAGAAAATGTTAAAAATACAAAGAAACGGAACAACACCGCTGGTGGTAACGGTGACGGAAATGACAACAATTCCGAATCCGAATTACTTGTTTGAATTCATTCATGAACAATCGTTCAACACTCAAACGTGTGTATTGAACAACATTTCACAAGGGATTCCACGATACGATGAATTCGTATTGATTGACGGCGTGGATGTAAATTTCATTTACGACGGTTACTACATTTACAACATTTACCAACAATCTTCACCAGCGAATCTTGATCCAGCGCAATCACAAGGACTTGTTGAAACTGGTCGCGCTCATGTGATTGAAGCGGATTCACCTTCGTACGAATACGATTCACCGATATACTTTAACATCTATGAATAACAAAATTACGTCTTTGTCATTTCGCAAAGAATTTATCAAACCTGAAGAAGAAAAAGACCGTTCACTTGGTTTCGTGAAATGGGGAAAAAAGAACGACTATCCGTTTTTTTTGGTTGACCTTTACAACGGTTCAGCTTATCACCAAGGAATAATAAAGAATAAAACTTTCTACATTGCTGGGGGTGGTATTCAAATCGTTTCAGGAATGATTCAACCTTTCATCGACAACAAATGGTCGGACTTCGACATGAATGAAATCGCTGAACGCATGGCATTTGACCAAGAATTGTTCGGTGGATTTGCAATCAAAGGAACTTGGAACAAGGAACAAACGAAGGTTGTACTTTGGGAACATATTCCCATTGACATGATTCGCGCGTCGGTTGATGAAAGAACCTATTTTATTTCGGACGACTGGCTCGCGTTGAATCAATCACCAGAAAAAACGAACCTTCGAATTTTACCAGCTTACGACAAGGACAACCGAACTGGTTCATTTATTTTATATTACAAGGAACCGCACCTTCGCGGTCGAAAAGAATTGGGGGTATATCCGAAGCCGTCGTATTATGGAGGAATAACCGCGATTCAAACCGACGTTGACATTTCGAAATTCCATATGTACGAATTGCAAAATGGATTCAAATCAGGAACGCTTATAAACTTTCCTTCAGGGTACCCGGAAACAACCGAAGAATTGAATCGATTGAAAGACAACGTTAAAGGTCGTTCACAATCGGTCGAAGACGCTGGTGAAATCATTTTGACATTCTCAAATGGACAAGATGAAGCGCCGACGGTCATGTCGTTGAATGGCAACAACCTTGACCAAAGATATTTAGCGACTGAAAAAAGCGTTCAACAAAACATACTTGTGGCGCACGCAATTACTTCACCACAATTGTTTGGTGTACGTCTTGAAGGTTCATTCAATTCAGCGGAAAGCGATGACTTATTCAACATTTTCAAATCGACTTATGTGAACACAAAGCAAAGACGAATTGAATGGATGTTGAATTTAATGATTGAACTTGGTGGTTATGTTGGTCAAGTAAAACTTCGTGACGTTGATCCGTTACCACAAGACGCAACAATCGAACAAGCACCAACAACCGACGGACAACCAGCTGTCGAAGCTGTTGACGTTGCGAAAAGCGCGTTGAATGGCGCACAAATCGCTTCATTGATTGATGTGGTCGCGAAGATTAAAGAAGGAATCTTGACAACCGAAAGCGCGTTGTCGATTGTGTTGGCTTCATTCCCTACAATTGACGAAAAAACAGCGCGTGAAATTGTTGGTGTTCAAGCGACACCGACACCGATTGTTCAGTCATGTCACAACAATCAATTCAGCAAAGACGAAATAAAAGTATTTGAACAATTCGGTGAATCGAATGAAGATTACATTGTACTTGGCAACGTTCCGATTGAATGGAACACACCAGACGAAGAAGTCAAGCAACGTCACGAACAACTTTTCGAAACGATTGGTCGAATAACTGGCACGACACCGGGGGGAAAGTAGATGGGGACGGCGAATCCCCGGCTTTCGAAATTCGCTATGCTTATCGGACACGACCAAACGTTCCCGAACCGATTACGCAATCCCGTGCGTTTTGTGAAAAATTGCTTGAATTGAATCGGACGTACACGCGTCAAGATATTGATAACATTTCCGTTCGTGTTGAACGCGATGTGTGGAAATATCGTGGCGGTTGGTACACGAATCCAGAAACGAAAGCAACAACACCATTTTGTCGTCACGAATGGGTTCAACAAATCGCAATCAAACGACCTTCAATTGAAACAACACAACCTGAAGAACCATTGATTCAAGTCGGAACGGTTACAATCAATACAATTGCTGAAGGTCGAAAATTAGCGCAACAAATAATCGAAGAAACATTCGGTGCAAAAGCAAAGGTTGAAGTCAGTTCAAAAATATCAAAGGAAAGTTTTGAAAAACGATTGAATCAATTAAAAAATTTAACTGAAGAATATCAAGTCGCAAACGAATTCAAAGATGAAATAAGCTTGAAATTTGCTTCACGCGGTCGTGTTCTTGGTGAAGTGGTTCAAGGTGCTGAACAAACAATTCAAGGGAGAAGATACAAAATAAAAACAATCAATCTTGGAAATGAAAATTCCGAATCCACAATAAAAGGTGAAAGATATTCCGTTGATGAATTTGGAAATGTGATTGAATCCTGGTCACCAAAGGTTAATGTTGAAAATTTTGAACTTGGAACATTGACACATGAATTCGCCCATGTCATAACGAATAGTCAAGTGGCTTCTTCATTTAGCAACGACGCAAATCAAAAGACGTTTTGGAATAATTTGAAACAAGTTCGTGCAGAATACAACAAGGACTTGACCACATTGCGTAAAAACAATGACATTGAAGAACTTAATAAAGTTTATTTAGGAAAGTATTCAGCAACGAACATTGACGAATTTCTCGCTGAAGGATTTACCGAATATAAATTAAATTCCAATCCTTCGAAATACGCGAAAAAAATTGGTGAATTAGTAGATATACATTTTAAGAAAAAGAAATGAGTAAAAATTTAGACGTAATTTGTTTTCAATGCGTAAACTTTGACGGGATTCTTGGATGTCCAGCGTTCCCTGACGGTATTCCTGAAGAAATTTTACTAGGTGAAAATGACCATTCACAAATCATAAAAGGTCAAGTCGGAAAATTTATTTTTGAACCGTTAAAAGAAAAGACAAATGAACTACCTATTGAGCGTTGAAAACCTGAAAAAATTAGGTCTTATTCACCAAAACACCGACACGAAAATTCTCGCGGTTGCGATTCGTCGAAGTCAAGACATCCACGTTCAACCAGCTTTGGGAACACCGCTTTACAAAGCGTTATTGTTGCGCGTACAAAACAATACATGGTCGCCTACTTACCTGACATTGATGAATGATTACGTCGTGCCATGTTTGGTCGCTTACGTTGATTACCGTTGCGCTTTACTATTGAATGAAAAGCTGACAAACAAATCGGTCGGACGTGTGAACGACGAAAACATTTCAGCGAATAACACACCAGATACTTACGTCTTGCGTGACCAACTTTTGAAGGACGCACAATTTTACAAGGAACGTTTAATCGGTTTCTTAATGGACGACAACGGCGACAATTATCCTGAATACATTGATTGTTGTGGATCACCTTCGATGTGTCATGAAAAAGTTACGAAGGACAACACTGGTTATTCACCGCTAAACTGGATTGTATGACCAAAAGGTTCACACCAAGCAAAAAAGACATTGAAAAATTGAACAAATACCTAAAGAATGGAAAGAACGCTAAACCAGTTAATGAAGGAATTCGAAATAATTGCAACGGAACACCGTCAAATAAACAGCTTCTTTCAAGGCGACTTTCTTGACGCGGTGTCACGCGACGCGGTTGACTTTCCTTTAATGGTTGTCACCTTACAACCGGGACAAATCAACGACTTCGGTGTTCAGGTCAACGCTGTCATTTCAATCGCGGACAAATACAACATTCAGGAATATCGACAAATAAACGAAATTCATTCCGATTGTCTTTCGATTTGCAAAGACCTTCATGTCATTTTGAAGCAATGGCGCTTTGAAGATTTCCTTGACGTTACTGGAACAATGGCGACGCAACCATTCATCAACCGTTCACACGACGTGACGGCTGGCTGGACAATGAACATCGCGATGAATGTTTACGACAACGAAGATTGGTGTCAAATTCCTATGGACAATTATTCATTCGGCAATGATTAAACACAACCACCTTCGCCAACTTGGATTGATGTATTTCATTGCTTCATTTATCACTGCTTTTTTGATGTGGTTTGAAGAATCCTATTATTTGAAAGCAATGGGATTCGCTTTGTTTTTTTACAACCTTTACCAAATTTTTACCGAAATGTATTTTCAACAACAAGACGACAATGAAGAATAAACTTTTGCTTTTCGCGCTTTCGCTTTTATCCATTTTGTCACCAGTTAAACCATTGGTTTGCATTGCGATTCTTTTCATTTGGCTTGACATGGTCTTCGGGATTTGGCGTTGCGTTCATTTGGGGGGGTGGACATCAATTCGCTCGCGAAGATTGTCAAGTACGATTTCCAAATCATTGCTTTATTCAGGTGGAATCGTTGCGGTGTTCATCCTTGAAAAGTTTGTGATTGCCGACATTATTGGAATGTTCGTTTCGGTTGATTTGGTATTGACCAAGGCGTTCACTTTCTTTTGTGTAATGGTTGAAATCAAATCAATTAACGAAAGTTATTTCGATATCACTGGCAAAGACATCATGAAATCCTTCAAGATATTTTTAACACGTTCAAAACAAAAAATGGATGAATTCAAATAAATTGCAAATCGATTCAATCATTCAGGAACGATTGTCACCCGGACAATTCATTGCTGAAGAACATCCGAAAACACAAGTTTATCTTCATCACACCGCTGGTGGTGGTGACGCGAAATCCGTTGCGCGATTTTGGAATGGCAATTCTTCAAAGATTGCGACGGCTTTTGTGATTGGTGAACGTGGCGAAATCGTTCAATGCTTCAGTTCAAAACATTGGGCGTGGCATTTGGGCGTTGGTTCGGAAATCTTCAGGACGAACAAGATTCCATTTCGTGACCTGAACAAGACATCAATCGGAATTGAATTGACCAACTGGGGGATGTTGAAACAAGTGAACGGAAAATTTTACAACTATGTCAACCGGGTTGTTCTTTCGTCAATGGTGACTGAACTTGAACAACCTTTCAAAGGTCACAAGTTCTGGTTCAAATATACCGACGAACAAATCGAATCAACACGAAAGCTTGTCACCTATCTTTGCGAAACTTATGACATTCCTATGGACTACAATGAATCCATTTGGAACATCGACTTGAACGCGCTGAATAATGAAAAAGGAATCTTCACACACAATTCGGTGCGAAAAGACAAATCCGACGTTTATCCATGTCCAAGATTAATTGAAATGCTAAAGAACCTATGAAAACAATTTACGCCATTTTAATCACGTTTGCCGTCGTTTCGTGTTCATCCGAAAGGAAAGCGCAATATCACGTTAAAAAAGCGCTTAAACATGGCGCAAAGTTCATTCAAGACACCGACACGATTCGAATCACAACGCTTGATTCATTCCCGGTGATTCGATTTGATTCGATTGTTTGGGAAAAATTTATCACCACGAAAGACACGGTCATCAATTTTCGAAACGTGTATGTTCCGAAGACAAGATTCCAGACACGAATCGAATATAAGGAACGCGTAAAGATTGAACGCATAAAGGGAAAGACAATCACGAAGAATCATGAAGTCGTGAAATACCGAATTAACTGGTGGTTGTTGTTGTTGTCATTTTTTCTTGGTATCTTTTCGCCAAAATTATTCAAGCTTGTCTTGACAAAACAATTTTAATGGGTAAATTTCGACCAAGATTGACACCTGACGAAATGGATGTTGTCGTTCAATATCGTGCAATTAAAAAAAATTGCGATGAACAAGACATCGACCTGAAGACCGTCAAACACGGCTGGTTGAAATCAAAGAACACAAGCTTGTTTTTTAAGAATCCTGACTTCGAAAACCAAGAATCAAAAAAGCTGGAAAACTTGAAGGTTGACATTCTCAAAGCAATTGAAGAACATTCACCAGTTTATCCAGCAATCAAACGAACACAATCAACCGAAGGTCATTTACTTGTCATTGATCCAGCGGACGTTCACATCGGAAAGCTTGCGACGTCTTTTGAATGTGGCGAAGATTACAATCAACAAATTGCTGTCAAACGCGTTCACGAAGGTGTTCAAGGAATACTGGACAAGTCAAGTGGATTCCAGATTGAAAAGATATTGTTCATTGGTGGCAACGACATTCTTCACATCGACACACCTAAACGACAAACGACAGCTGGAACACCACAAGACACCGATGGAATGTGGTACGAAAACTTTTTGAACGCGAAACGATTGTACGTTGAAATTCTTGAAAAGCTGGTGACGATTGCGGACGTTCATTTCACGTTCAATCCTTCGAACCACGACTACACAAATGGTTTTTTCCTTGCGGACGTGATTCAATCATGGTTCAGGAATTGTCCGAATATCACTTTCGATTGTTCAATCGCACATCGAAAAGCTTTTCAATACGGCACAAGTTTAATCGGAACAACACATGGCGACGGCGCGAAGCTTCATGACTTACCGTTGTTAATGGCACAAGAATTCCCGGCTGAATGGTCACAAACGAAACATCGTTATGTGTACACACATCACGTTCACCACAAAATGTCAAAAGATTTCATTGGTGTGACGGTTGAATCTTTGCGTTCACCTTCAGGAACGGATTCATGGCACCACCGAAATGGCTACCAACACGCGCCGAAGGCGATTGAAGGATTCATTCACCACAAGGAACACGGTCAAATCGCTCGATTGACACATTTGTTTTAAGGTTATTCCCTTATTTTTGCGGACTTTATTCAGGTTATTCCCTTAATTATTATTTAGAATCATTCTAAATTTGTAGATAATTGAAAAATTTTGTGTGAAAAGTTTTGCACGAATGAAACATTTTATATCTTTGTCAGGTATTAACAATTAAAACAAAACAAAATGGAAAACTTAAAACACAAACTTTGGAATGAAAGAGGTTATGAATTCAAGTATTTGAATTCGTTAACTAATAAAGAATTGATTTCTTTATATGATACTGAATTTTATTATGAATTTTAATTAAAAACAAAATGAACCAAGAACAAATGATTGAAACAATCCTAGACTTTGAAAAAGAACTATGGACGGAACGAAACGAAATGTTTGAAGCTTTCGGATACAATGACCAAGGAACAAAACGCGCCGTTACAAGGTGGTGTGTTATTGCAGAATTAATTGAAAAACTTAAAATTGAAAAACCATGAGAAATCTTGATTCAGAAGGAAAGGAAATTTTGAAGCAATTCGGTGAACTATTAAAGTTCACCGCCTTAATGACGATTTTTGCAATTTTATCACTTTATCTAATTTATGCACTATGAAAGTAACATTCGACAACAACAATTATTCATTCACCTTTGAATTCGATTTCGACAAGTTCGGTGAAGGTTCATTCAGCTTCACGAATGTACATTGTGACGACCTTGAAATCACCGATGTTGACATCGAACTTGAAGACGTATGGACGACACAACAAATCGGTGAAATCGAAATCGATTACATCCTGAACGAAGATGAATGGAAAGAACTTGAACACGAAGTCAAACGACAAATTCTTGAAGACACCTTTACATTCGGTGCGCATGAATTCATTTCGGACGAAGACAAATGGAACTGGTATATTCACGAACAACAACAAATTCAACAAGCAAATGAAGACAAATTCTAAAAAACAAAAAATGACATTGCCGACAATGATTCGATGGTGGTCGCGTCAAAGCTTTACACACGACAAAGGCGGTTCGTTCAACGTCCAGCTTTACTTGAAAATATGTGAAATTAAACTTTTGAGCAATGTATAAACTACTTTACTTCTATGAATCACGGCTGTCGGAATCTTACGAATTCCCAACCAAAGCGCTTTGTCGCTGGAAAATGAACGAATTCCGAAAAGCTGGAACACACATTTACGGTCACTTTGTAATTGAAAAAATATGAAAACGATAAAAGTAGGTAGCGACTTTTCTGGTGTGGGCGCTTTCAATCAAGCACTTCAAAGATTAGGCGTTCAATATCGCGAAATCTTCGCTTGTGACATGGATCGATTCGCTCGCGAAACATTTATTCACAACTACGGTGAACCTGAATACTATCCGATGAATGTTTATGACCGTGAAATTCCGTCCGAATCTTTGGACATTTACATGACTTCACCGCCATGTCAAGCGTTCAGCATGGCTGGAAAACGTCTTGGAAAAGATGACAAACGTGGTGTGTTGTTTTTCAATTCACACGAATTCATTCAGGTGAATAAACCGCGATTCTTTATTTTTGAGAATGTCAAAGGATTGCTTTTCGATGACAACGGAAATACATTCAATGAATGGGTGAATTTACTTGGTGGCAAATCCGTGAATGGCAACGCTGTTTTGTTTCCACACGAAGATTCAGTTCCTTATCATTTACACTACGATGTATTAAATGCGAAGAATCATGGTATTCCACAAAACCGCGAACGAGTTTTCTTGATTGGAATTCGTGACGACCATGACAATAACTTTCGATTCCCAGTCGAAGAACATTTAACGAAACGATTAAAAGACGTCCTTGAAGATTCGGTTGATGACAAGTATTTTTTGAGTGAAAAAATGCTTGAATCATTGACATTTGAAACGAAAGGAAATTATGAAATCGCAAACACAAACAAAGGTGGTCAAAAGGGAATCATTCAAAGTGAAAATGGTGAAGCAATGAGTTGTTTGCGTGCAACAGATTACAAACAACCAAAACAAATTTTGATCCATTCAGCACCTGAAAAAATTATAAAAGTAGGGAACACAAATCCTTCAGGAAATGGAATGAATGGAAATGTTTATCATGAAAACGGAATTTCACCGACTTTGTGGTCTGGTCATGGTGAAGGAATCAAAGTCAAATCAGCAACCGCGAAAGGTTACGAAGAAGCAACCGAAGGTGATTCAATTGCGCTTGCCCATCCGGGTTCGGACACAAGGCGTGGTCGTGTTGGTCATGGCGTTGCGCAAACGATTGACACTTCATCAACACAAGGTGTCTTTAATGATTACAAAATCCGTCGTTTGACACCGCGCGAATGCTTTAGATTAATGGACTTTCCTGAATCGTTCACATGGACGGTGTCCGATTCACAAGCTTACAAACAAGCTGGAAATTCAATTGTCGTTAACGTCCTTTACAAATTACTTAAAAATTTACCATTATGAACGAAGACATCAAAGAACTAATCGCTGAATTCAACCTTGACAAACCATGTCGAAAACGCGAAGTCGTTTACAAACGATACTATCTTATCAACATCCTTCATTGCCGTTCACGGTTGTGCTTGCGTGAAATCGGTGAAATGTTTAATCTGAATCATTCCAGTGTTATTCATGCTTTGAATCAACACGACCGCTGGTGGTCGCAAATGGACAGTGAATACCTTCGTTCAATACATCCTTTGCCATTACTGGTGACGGACGAATCGAGGATTCCAAAGAAACGTTATTTCGATTGTGAAACGACTGAAGATTCAATCACGATTCGTGGAAAGTTTACGAAAGGAATGTTGAAAGAATTTAACAAACCATTGACAAAGACGGACATTTCACTTATCTTTGCTCATTCATAAGATAGTTTTGTTTAATTGGTTGAGAAGCGCTGGGAAACTGGCGCTTTTTTGCGTTACAGCGCGACAAAGTTACAATTCCCTTATATACCCTGCCAGAAAAAAAAGCGGTATTTTTTAAGGGGGGGGGTAAAAACTTTTGTAATTTTGTCGCGCTATTGGTGAAACGTAGTGTGGTGTTGACTTATAGGCGTTACAAAACGCGTTACAAAAAAATAATTTCGTCGCGGTGTGATTATGTGTGAAATTTTTGTTTAGTTTTGTGACATGGCGCAAACAAGAAAGAATTTTATTAATGGGATTGACCGAGTAAGCACGCGCCATTGCTGAAAGGTCGTCCCATTTTTTTCGTGATATTCAAATGATTCCAAATATATCGGTCTTCAGGTCTTTATTTAACGCAAAAGAAACACCGTTCACCATGAACGTGGTCGAAGTTTACAATAGAATTAAGAATGGTTATCCAGAACTCATTTCGAAAATCAAACGACTTCGTGAAATGGACGAATCAACCGAAGCTTATCGTTCATTGAAAAATTCATTGCTTGCAATTATGTTTAACGGAACATTCAACCAGCGAACCGACAACGGATTGATTGAACATTCTGGTCTTTGTATTCTTGACTTCGACGACTATCCTGACCAAGAAACAATGAACCAAGACAAGCAACGATTCAAATCATTGCCATTTGTTTACATGGTTTTCACTTCGCCTTCGAATAAAGGACTGAAGGTTGTTGTCAAGATACCGAAGTCAACGAAAGAAGAACACAAGCGACGATTCAAAGCACTGGAAATTGAATTGAATTCCGATTACTTCGATACATCCAGTCAAAACGTTTCAAGGGTGTGTTTCGAATCTTACGATCCAGACGCTTACATGAACGAATTTTGCGATGAATTCACAACCATTGACCAAGAACGTGGACACGTTTTCCTTGAACGTCCACCAGTGTGTCGATTAGTGGACGAAGGAAAAATAATTGAACGAATCATGAAGTTCGATTTCGGTGGTGAATTCAATTCAGGAAATCGCAACAACTACATTTTCAAGCTTTCCGCTTGTCTTTGTGAATACGGAATCACACGCGACGTTGCCGAATATCATTTGGAACAATTCGTGTCAAGTGATTTCACAAAAGCGGAACTGGTGAACACAATCAAAAGCGCTTATCGAACCGCTGACTTCAAATCGAAGTATTTCGAAGACAATGAAAAGCTGACCAAGGCAAAGATAAAAATTAGACAAGGAATCGCGACAAAGGACATTACTGAAGCGCTTGGACTTGACCAAGAACAAATCGAAGAAATCAAATCGGACGTTGAAAACAATCAAGACGTTTTTTGGACAATCACACAATTGAAAACTGGTGAAAAAATATCAATCGAACCGAACAATTACAGCGCTTTTCTTTCGAAACATGGATTCGGGAAATACTACCCGGAACGTGCTTTGTCACCGACATTCGTTGTGGTTAATGAAAACAAGGTTCGTTTGTCATCGGTGGAACAAATTAAAGATTTCGTTTTGAAATACCTTGAAAAGCGAGGTGAAATATCCGTCTGGAATTATTGCTCCCGGTCAACGTATTTGTTCAGCGAAAATTTCCTGAACATGATTGATTCGATTGATGTCAAAATGCTTCAGGACAATAAGACGGAATCGTTCATTCCATTCAAGAACGGCGTTGTCACAATCACGAAGAAGGATGTCAGCTTAAAAAGTTACATTGATGTCAACGGTTACATTTGGGAAAACCAAATCTTGAACCGCGACTTCATTCAACTGGATGACCACAAGAATGACTTTCAAGATTTCATTTCCAAGGTATCAAATCAAGACCAGACACGAAGTGTTGCGCTTGAAACAACACTTGGATATTTAATGCACACATACAAAGACAAGACCGAACAAAAGGCAATCATTTTCAATGACCAAGAAATCAACGACAACGCGAATGGTGGTTCAGGAAAGTCATTGATGTTGACGGCAATCGGTTACTTCAGGAACATTGTGACCGTGGACGGAAAGCAATTTAATTCTTTGAAGAATGACTTCGTTTATCAGCGTGTAAACCTTGACACGCAAATTCTCGCATTCGACGACGTTAAAAAGAACTTCGACTTTGAGCAATTGTTCAGCGTGGTGTCACAAGGAATCACGGTCAACCGAAAAAACAAAGACGAAATTTATATTCCATTCGAACGTTCACCGAAGATTGTCATAACAACGAATTATGTTATTGCTGGCGCTGGATCAAGTCACGACCGACGAAGACATGAACTTGAATTTTTTCAGTATTTCAACGCGCAACATTCGCCGTTGAAAGAATACGGTCGTTTGTTGTTTGATTCTTGGTCACAAGATGACTGGTCAAAATTTGACAACTACATGATTTCGAACGTTCAAAAATACCTGAACGAAGGATTGACCGCAACCACATCAATCAACGCTGACACGAAGCGTTTTATTCAATCAACTTGTAAGGACTTTTATGAATTCGTTCGTGAAGGAAATCTTGAACTTGAAATATATCACTACAATCAAGCGAAGCTTCAGGAATTTCAAAAGGAAACAAATTCATTCCGGGACTTGTCAACGCAAAAGTTCAAAAAATGGGTGAAGGAATACGCGAATTTCAAAGGGTACAAATACACCGAAGGTCACAACCATTCTGGTCGTTATTTTATCTTGTCCGAAGGTTCACCAGCGAACGAATTCACACCTAAAAACGATTGTCCATTTTAACATGAATATATGAAAACGTTTAACTATTTAATTATTTTTATCATTGTCATCCTTGTCCTTGTTTGGGGGGGTGCAATTTACTTCTTTGGTTGGTGGGGTGCGCTCGCTTGCGTGGTCATCGGAATTTGTGGAACGTTGTGGATTGAAATCAAAGGATTGCAATGAAAACAATGAATTCCATAAGTGGTGGTAAAACATCAAGTTTTTTAGCTGTTCATTATCCAGCTGATTACAACGTGTTTGCTTTGGTTCGTACCATTGACAAAAAATGTATTTTTCCAGATGAAAAAATTCGACAAATTGTAAGTGATAAAATAGGTCAAGAATTTATCGGAACACTTGAACAAGACGAAATAATTTATACAATGTTAGACCTTGAACAATTTATAGGGAAAAAAATACATTGGGTAACTGGAAAAAGTTTTGATGAAATAATTATTCGAGGTGAAAAAAAATATCTACCTAATAAAATGCAACGTTTTTGCACGGTTGAAATGAAAATTGAACCGATAAAAAATTTTTGGTTTGAAAATATAAAAGAACCTATTGAAACAAGAATCGGATTTCGTGCGAATGAAATAAGAAGAATGAAAAATATGATTGAAAGAACTGAAGAAGATGGTTTTTCTTATGATAAATTTATTATCGGAAAGCATGAAAATGGAAATAACAAATGGAAAAAAATGAAATATCAAAAACCAGTTTTTCCGTTAATTGATGACCAAATTATGAAAGACACAATTGAAAGTTTTTGGATTGATAAACCAGTTCGTTTTGCTTATTTGAATAATTGTGTGGGTTGTTTTCATCGAAATCCATTGTTATTGAATTACATGAGCAAAAAAGAACCGTCAAAATTTGAATGGTTTGCTGAACAAGAACGAACAATGGGTTATGTTTCACAAAATGGTGGATTTGTTACTGGACTAACTTACGATAAAATTAAAAACTATAAATTGCAAATTGATTTATTTGAAAATGATTTCAATGAATGTGATTCTGGTTATTGTGGATTATGAAGAAAGAAAATAAAGAACGACTTGACGCGCTGAAGCTGGCGAATGACATTGAAAGACATCCGTCTTTTCCTGAAGCTTACTTCGTGAAGAAAAAATGGGACGACAAGACCGCAAATGGATTGACCAAGGCAATCACATCGTTCATCCAGTTCAACGGCTATCAAGCGGAAAGAATCAACACAATGGGTGTCGCAAGGGAAAACAAACGAACGGACGGAAAACTTATCGGTGTGACGTGGACGAAAGGAACAACCACGGCTGGTTCAGCTGACATTTCAGCGACTATTTGTGGACGTTCAGTCAAGATTGAAGTCAAGGTCGGGAAAGACCGTCAAAGCGACGCACAAAAGCGATACCAAGAATCAATCGAACGCGCTGGTGGTGTGTACATGATTTCGCGTGACTTCGACACCTTCGTGGAATGGTTTGATGAATTTGTTAAAAATAACTGAATTTTGTTTTACGAATGAAAACTTTGTTTATCTTTGGTAAAATTTTAATTCTTTAATTATGGCGACAACAAGAAAAGTGACTGAAGAAGTCACACCTGAAGCACCGAAGGGATTGTTTCACAAGCTTCATCAAGCGAAGCAACACATCGGAAAGGTAGCGAAGAACGCGACGAATCCACATTTCAAAAAAACATACGCTGACATCAATTCATTGCTGGAAACGGTTGAACCGATATTGTTGGCGAATGGATTGATATTATTGCAACCAGTCAAAGCGAATCTTGTCTTCACACAAATCATTGACATCGATTCAGGTGAATCAATTGAATCATGCATGGAAATTCCAGTCAATATCGTTGATCCACAAAAAACGCTGGCGTGCATAACCTATTTTCGTCGTGGAACGCTTCAGTCACTTTTGTCGCTTCAGTCAATCGACGACGACGGACACGAAGCTTCGAAGCCAACGACGAAACCGACACTGGACAACAATCGATTCATCAACGCGATTGAGGCAATTCAACAAGGAAAGTTTACAATTGAGAAATTGAAAGCAACTTATTCTTTGACTGAAGAACAAGCGAAACATCCATTGTTAAACAAATGAAAGAAATGACCGCTGAAGAACGCGCAAGGTATTTGTTTGACTTATTTGAATTCATCGAATACGATTCGAAGGTGAAAACATTCATGGCAAGGAAATCATGCGCGTTGATTCTTGTTCAGGAATTAATGAAGGACGTTGACATCAAATCGCGTGACTTCATTTTTTGGTCTCATGTTAAATTAAACTTATTAGAATTATGAAATGGCGTGCTTCACAAATGGGTAAACTCATGACAACGTCCCGGTCGAAAACCGACGTGTTGTCACAAACGGCGAAAAGTTATATTAATCAAATCGCGAAAGAAGATTTCTTCGGTTACACTTCACCGCTGGTGAATCGTTATCTTGAAAAAGGAACGAATCAAGAACTTGAATCCATTCAGCTATTGAACGCGGTTCGATTCGAAGATTTCAAGAAAAACGATGTTCGGCAAACAAACGACTTCATGACTGGTGAATGTGACATTGTCACGGTGTCATCAATAATTGACATCAAGACAAGCTGGTCGCTTGACACGTTTCCTGAATTGCCT
>Ga0209356_1000164_pt1 | contig 25268 bp, 25 predicted proteins | sample LauGreFaBDMM15SN_2_FD_188213 | JGI IMG/M metagenome (GOLD analysis project Ga0209356, IMG submission 188213) | Freshwater lake microbial communities from Lake Michigan, USA - Fa13.BD.MM15.SN (SPAdes) (version 2) | ecosystem: Environmental > Aquatic > Freshwater > Lake | place: Lake Michigan, USA...
CCAGTCACCTGATTACGAACTGAGTACGCTCGAAAGTTATTCTCAAAAAACGTTTTTGCATCTCTAGGCTTTTGTGCATTAGCACGATCACAAACTGCTTCCCAATTAACCGGACCAGTCTTACGCTTGCGTAAGGCATTGCAACTCTGTAACCATGCTTGCCAGGCATCAGCAAGCACATCTTCATTCCACCCCGGGATATCACTAAAGCTCACCGGGGATAAGCTTGCTGATGAAGCAGCATCATCAGCCACCACGGTCTCAACAATCTTGGGGGGGCGAGGGAGGGATGATTTTGTCGCTGGAGTCGAGGTTGTAATTGGTTTTGTAGGGGGAGCTGCGCACGACACTAGAAACAAAGCTGCCAATACGGCCCCTATAGAACCACTGAAGCCTGATTTGCGCTTTACAATCGTCTGAAAGAAAGAAAATACGCCCATGATCGCTCAATTATTTGATGAATACCCAATGCTCTTGTTTGTCCTAGAGGGACTGATTGCCTTAGGTATTCTATTGGCAATTGTATTTTGGACGGGCAAAGGCCGAAAGGACTAGACTTTATTTGATTTAATACTTTCAATACAGGTTTTTTTGATTTGAGGTGCCTAGAATCTAGATTGCAAAAAAACTCTCTCAATTTTGCCTTCCCAGCATTGGTCTAACTGTAAACTTATGTTTTGGACGAGTCATAGTTATTCAAATGATCAATATATTTAATTGAATATTAAAGAAGAAAGTATTTAATTTTTTTGGAACAAGCATTAATTGAAAGCTAACTACTTTGGGGATATTTTTATTAGACCTATGAAAATCTTCCGGAGATAATTAAGAAATTTTATACGCCAATTTTCTGAGCGAGTAATAAAGCGGATCCTACTGAAAGCGTTAACCCTAGAGAGCCGTGACCTGCGTTAACCCATAAATTCTCATAGCCAATATTTTGAATATATGGAATACCTGAAGGTGAACATGGTCTTAATCCGGCCCAGGGAACAAAATTTTTAGAATCAATAGCACCTGAAAAGAGTCTTTGCGTATCTGAAATTAACGATTCGATACGAGTTTGATCAATCCCAAGATCCTGACCAAGTATTTCCGCAAACCCAGCAACTCTTAAAGTATCACCAATTCTCGCAAAGACAACTTTTCGATTCTGATCAGTAATTGAAATATTTGGCGCATAGTCTTGATTAATAATAGGAAAGCTTACGCTATATCCTTTAATAGGTTCAATCAGTAACCCTTGATTTATCTTTTGTAATAAAGAATTAGTATCAATTCCAGCGGCAATCACAAACATATCTGCAGTCACATCACCTTTACTAGTCCTAACCGACTTAATTTTGCGTCCTTGTGTGTTGAAATCAATTACCGTAGTATCGAAAATTTCATTAACATTAGAGTGTTGCAAAATTAATTGGGTAAGCTTATGACAATCAATGGTCTCTTCGCTTGATGTATACACTCCAAAAGAAATATCTGGCTTTATTCTTGCTAAAGTTCGCTCCTTTTCAATACATTGATCAGCGCTCAATATTTCCTGATGGCAGCCATAGAGTTTTTGCATTGCAATTTGTTTCTTGACAGTTGATAGATCTTTATGATCTCTATAAATAACTAACTTTCCTGTTTTCTCAAGATAAACATCATTATTGGAAATTCCTAAATCACTTAACCAACTATGTAACGAATTTTTCGTTAAAAATGATATATCGAGTAATTGCTTTGTTGTGCTTTGAACTTTTGTTGAATTGCAATTCGATATAAATTTAATTAACCACCAAATATGATTTTTATTAAGCTGTGGCTTCCAACTTATTGGGCTAGTACTAGACAGTAACCACAAAGGTATTTTTTTTAATATATTTGGACTTGCAAAAGGCTCTACATAAGAGTAACTAAGTTGAGATCCATTTGCAAAACTTGACCCCATTCCAGCCGCTTGTTCAGCTTCAATGATCGTAACAGACCAACCTTTTTTTGATAATGCATAGGCTGTAGTGGCGCCTACAATTCCGGCACCGATTATGCACACATTATTTTTTTTTGGCACTATCAATTTATTTATTTCTTTTCTGTAACATATTTAATGTGATTGAATATTGTTATCAATTGCTGAATGATGTGAAATCTTAATATAATTTTTGTGTAAATTTTTAATTAGAAGGCAGCTGAGTGCTTGTAAGGCCCCATGGTGGTGGCTAAACCACGTTTTATTAAGCTAAAAATAATTAACTATCTCTATAAATAACAAAACTACGACTTACCAATTAGATCAAGAACATTCAAGATGAAAATGGTGGGGTTGTAAATTCAGATAAATATTAATCTTTAAAAACCTCTATATTGCTTATTTAAGGTTAGTGGGTTAGGATTTTTTCTAGGAACTCACGTGTCCTAGGCTTGCGGTTTTCTGGATGTGCAAAAAACTCGTCTTTTGAGCAGTCTTCAACGATCCTACCCTCATCCATAAAGATAACTCGATCTGCTACTTTTTTTGCAAAACTCATTTCGTGGGTCACCACCATCATGGTCATGCCGTCTTTAGCGAGCGCCACCATTACATCAAGAACTTCATTTACCATTTCTGGATCAAGAGCTGATGTAGGTTCATCAAATAGCATCGCAATTGGATCCATACAAAGGGCACGAGTAATTGCCACACGTTGTTGTTGCCCTCCCGAAAGCTGGCCTGGAAATTTTTCTGCTTGGCTAGTTAAGCCAACTCGATCAAGTAATTTCTGTGCCTTTTCGTTTGCTTGTTCTTTAGAGCGCCCCAACACTTTGATTTGGCCAAGCGTAAGATTTTCCATGACGGACAGGTGAGGAAAGAGCTCAAAATGCTGAAACACCATACCAATTTGAGCGCGTAGCTTGGGTAGGTTAGTTTTAGTAGCGCCTAGTGAGACGCCATTAAACAACAGCTCACCTTTTTGAAAAGGCTCAAGGCCGTTGACACATTTAATTAAGGTAGACTTTCCAGATCCCGACGGGCCACAGACCACAACAACCTCGCCTTTAGAGACTTGGGTAGTGCAGTTATCGAGTGCCTTAAAATTACCATACGACTTACTTACTTTTTTAAATTCAATCATGGCTTGAATACTTATTAGTTATCGAATAATTGAGATACGGGTTTGTAATCGCCGAACGTACATCGACGCTGTAAAACAGATAATGAAGTACACCAGCGCTGCGAAGGTATACATTTCAATGAGGCGGTGATCGCGGTTTGCTATTTTTGAGGCCGCACCTAGGAAATCAGTACTTGAAATCACATAGACCAACGACGTGTCTTGAAACAAAATGATAGTTTGGGTGAGTAGCACGGGCAGCATATTGCGAAAGGCCTGTGGTAGCACAATAAATGACATTGTTTGACGGTAATTCAGCCCAATTGCTTGGCCCGCTGATACCTGGCCTTGAGGTATGGACTGAATACCAGCCCGCAAGATTTCACAATAAAACGCAGCTTCAAACATGGTGAAGGTGATTAGGGCACTTGCAAATGCACCTACTTTCATAGGCTGATTACTGTTCGTGAGCCATCCGCCTATATAAGGAACCAAAAAAAAGAACCAAAAAATCACTAACACCAGAGGTAGCGAACGCATGATGTTTACATAGCCGCCTGCAATTATATTGAGCGTTTTGTAAGGCGACAGCCGCATCAATGCCAGCAATGTTCCCAACACAATTCCACCCAACATTGCGAGCAAGGTCAAGGTAACCGAAAAGGTCATTCCATCGCGAAATAGATATACCCAAGAACGCTCGATAACATCAAAATCGTATCCCATACTCAATGCCCCGGTGTTATGGTTTGATTTGGGGTACCAATATATCCATACACACGCACCTTGCTTTCAACCTTGCGCATTGCGAGTACCACAAGCAAATTTACAATTAGGTAAATTACAGTTGCTGCTGCAAACGCCTCGAATACCTGAAAGCTAAATTCCTGCATTGCTCTCGAACGGGCTGTGAGTTCCATCAAGCCAATTGTCAGAGCAAGAGAGCTGTTTTTAATCGTATTCAAAAATTCCGAGGTTAGTGGCGGTAGGATTATTCGAAATACCATCGGCAATAATACGTAAATATAGGTCTGGGTGCGTGTCAAACCAATTGCAAGGCCTGCCATTTGTTGGCCGCGCGGCAGAGACTGAATACCAGAGCGCACTTGCTCGGCCACCCTGACTGACATGAAGGTACCAAGACATAGTATTGCTGGTACCAGCGAAGCCCATGGCGGTGGCATAGCCTTGATTGCATCGCCAAGACTTTTAGGGACAAGCTCTGGAAGCACGAAATACCACAAGAACATCTGCACCAATAGGGGTATATTTCTGAAAAGCTCAGTGTAAGCGAAGCAGATTCTCTCAACACCCTTGTGACCAGTTGTTCGAAGTGTGCCAACAATCACACCCAAGAATAGCGCTAAAATCCACGCAAAAGCTGCTGTAACCAGTGTCCAACCCAGACCACCAATTAGGTATTGAAGATAGGTGCCGGAAGCGCCAGGTTCTAGCTCAAATAAAATTCCCCAGTTCCAGTTGTAGTTCAAGATGTGCCCAAATTAATGAAAGACGAGGGTACTAGCCCCTCGTTTGCTCGCCAAAATTTTTTACTGATAAACAGCAGGGTCCGGCGAATCGGTTGGCTTTGCCATCACCCTTTTGAGACTAGGGCTTATCGGAACATTCATGTTTATTCCTTTTGGGGGAATTGGTTTTAAGAACCACTTATCGTAGATATTGGTGATCTCACCGGACTTCATGAGGCCAATAATGACTCCATCAGCAAGTTTTTTAAACTTTGGATCATCTTTGCGTACCATTATCCCGTATGGCTCGACAGTTAAGGCCTCGCTACCAATCACAAAATCGCTAGGATTTTTAGAGTTTGCCACTAAGCCGGCTAAGAGAATATCGTCCATAGCAAAGGCAGCAGCTCGACCCGTTTCAACCATTATGAATGCTTCTGCATGACCGTTAGCAGAAATAATGCTGATGCCTAAATTCTGAGCAGCATTTGTCTCAGTCACGTATTTAATGTTGCTTGAACCCGCAGTAGATACAAGAGTCTTACCCTTGAGGTCGGTAAATTTACTAATACCCGAGTTTTTCTTGTACACAATGCGGTTCGCTGTTACGAAGGTTGTGGGCAAGTAGGCCACTTGTTTTTGACGATCAGCATTGTTCGTAGTTGAGCCGCACTCGATATCGACCGTACCGTTGGTCAGCAAGGGAATGCGGTTAGCAGATGTTACTAGCTGATATTTAATTTCCATTTTAGGAAGATTTAGCTCCTTTTTGACAGCATCAGCAACTTTTAAACATAGATCCATTGAGTACCCAATTGGCTGTTGCTTGTCATCGAGGTAAGACAGAGGAATCGATGCATCACGATGACCGATAGTGAAGGATCCCGCCTGTTTTACTTTAGCTAGGGTATCAGCCGATGCTTGGCTAGCCAACGTGGCGCCAAACAACCCGGCTATAAAAACAAGTTTTGTTACATTCATATGAAATCTCCTTTGGTTAAAAAAATGAGTTTATTAAATAGTCATTGCATTAGTTACTTTAGAATTTCCACTCAGAGCCCAATGAACAGCGCTTAATGCAAGAGCTTCTGTCGCGTCAAAAACATGCAAACTATCCTCATTGCCATTGTAGGCTAAAGGTAGTTCGGTACATCCTAAAACAAAAGTAGCTGTGCCACTAAATTGGAGTTGGTCAATCGCTTGGTTAAGTAAGGCAGTTGCTGTCAATAAATTTCCGGCTTTGACATATCGGATTGCAGGAACCAAATAATTTTCAACTATATCGCTCGTTGGTATAACCCAGTTAATAGATGGGTGACGCGTCTGATAAATGGCGCTCTGCAAAGTAGCTTTAGTGGCAAGCAAGCCAATGGGTCGCTTGCGCAAAGTTAAAGGTATCTGCTCTACTACAGCATCTGCAATATGCAAAACGGGAATGCTTAAACGACTTGCAATTTGTTCATACCAAAAATGTGCCGTATTACATGGAATTACTAGTGCCTGAGCGCCCTCACGCTCAATGTTGAGGGCTGCATTTTCTAGGGCAATTTGAGGAGAAAGGCCTATACCCTCAATAGCATCGGATCGATCTGGAATTTGGGGGACAAAGTGGGCGATTATTGGAATGTGATCCTGATCGCAACTGGCTGGTGTCGCTTTAATTAGTTTAGCCAAGAAATCAACCGTAGCCATGGGCCCCATTCCACCCAGAACACCGAGAAGTTGGGGGTTAGCAGTTTTCATATTGGTTGATATAAATGGGCAATGAGATGTGTTTTTAACAGAAAAAACTCATTTAATAACTCTTAAATATGATGCATTAGGGTAAATCCTTAATAAAATTAAAATTTCGCTGAGCACTTTTTTAGTGCAAGGTTCTAGGCATTACCAAGGCAAACTCAGGAATATTGGCCTGAAAGAACTGTGCGTCCTCGGTGACACAAAAATACTCACCGCGCATGGTACCGGCGGGGGTGGGCAGGGTTGCCCAACTGGTGTATTCAAAATGCTCCCCGGAGCGCAATAAAGGTTGCTGCCCTACAACGCCCAAACCTTTAACTTCCTGGACTTCCCCTTCACCATCCGTAATAAACCAATGCCGTGCAATCAACTGCACACCGGCTGCACCTGTATTTCGGATAGTCACGGTATATGCAAAGGCAAATTGCTGATTTTCTGGATCAGATTGCTCCGGTAGATATTGCGGGCGAACAGTCACGGTAATTTCGGGTGGATTCATGATCAGCATTCTGCTCTATCCATTCCCCGTCCGCAAGCTAGAATCTAGGTATGACAAGCCAAAAAGTCCCGAAATAGCCTCCGAATGCGCCTTAATAGTCCCATTATTGCCCCCTCTATCCTCTCTGCCGACTTTGCCAAACTGGGCGATGAGGTAAAGGTCGTTCTCGAATCTGGAGCCGATTGGATCCACTTTGATGTGATGGATAACCACTATGTGCCCAATCTCACCATTGGGCCATTGGTTTGTGAGGCGATTCGTCCGCATGCAATAAAAAATGGTAAGCCTGCCATGATCGACGTGCATCTCATGATTGAGCCGGTTGACCGCATCGTTCCGGACTTTGCCAAAGCAGGCGCTAATTTAATCAGCTTTCACCCAGAGGCCAGTACTCATGTCCATCGCACACTCAGTCTAATTAAAGATAATGGCTGTCAAGCAGGCCTCGTTTTAAATCCTGCTTCGCCAATTCATCTTTTGGATCATGCGCTAGATCAAATTGATTTGGTTCTACTAATGTCCGTTAACCCTGGCTTTGGCGGTCAATCCTTTATCCCTAGTACCCTCACTAAAATTACGCAGGTCCGCAAAATGCTGGATCAATATCGTGAAGCAAGTGGCAGAAGTATTCGGTTGGAAGTAGATGGCGGTATCAAAATTGACAATATTGGAGCGATTGCTAAGGCGGGAGCCGATACCTTTGTTGCTGGCTCTGCGATTTTCGGTAAGCCCAATTATCGCGATGTCATTGAAGCAATGCGCAAAGAAATCGCATCATCGATATAAGTACAAACTAAATTTGTAATGAATGCTCCGGAATTAAAACAGTTTGCTGCACAAGGCTTTAATCGAGTGGCCCTATTCGCAGAGTCTTTAGTTGGTCAAGAAACGCCCTTATCACTTTATCTAAAACTCACCCAAGGCTCTGGGCAAAAAAATACCTACTTACTTGAATCCGTTTATGGTGGCGAACGTTTTGGTCGTTACTCGATTATTGGCTTACCAGCACGCACTCTATTAAGGAGTGTGGGCACTCCTGAATTACCAATCAATGAAGTAGTACTCGATGGCAGGATAATTGAATCCAATCAAGATAATCCCCTTGATTTTATTGATGCCTATTTCAAACGTTTCAAAGTTGCCCCCCAAACAAACCTGCCGCGTTTTTGTGGCGGACTTGCTGGTTACTTCGGCTACGATACCGTTCGTTATATTGAGAAACGCCTCGCCAAACATTCTCTTCCTGATGAAATCGGCGTACCAGATATTCAATTGATGCTCACCGAAGAATTAGCTGTAGTCGATAACGTTGCTGGAAAAATTTATTTCATCGCATATGTTGATCCCACTGATGAGAATGCGTATGAATCTGGTGTAGCCCGCTTGGCTGAATTACAAGCGCAGCTGAAGAATGTAGTCGACACTGAAAAAGAATTTCCCAAAACGCCAAATAAAGAAAATGGTATCGAATTAATTCGGAAGTTTAAAGCGACTGACTTTGAAAATGCGGTTCGCAAAACTAAAGAATATATTTTGGCTGGCGATTGTATGCAAGTTGTTATTGGTCAGCGGATTAGTCGCCCTTATGCAGAATCTCCGCTTCAACTCTATAAAGCGCTTCGTTCCTTAAATCCATCGCCGTACATGTATTTCTATGACTTTGGCAATCTACAAATTGTGGGTTCATCACCCGAAATCTTGGTGCGTCAAGAGAAGCGTGAAGATCGAAAGATTGTGACCATCCGCCCTCTCGCAGGTACCCGCCGACGTGGCTCTACTCCAGAAGAGGATGCGCAATTAGCAAAGGAGCTTTTGGCAGATCCAAAAGAAATTGCCGAACATGTCATGCTCATTGACTTGGCCCGCAATGATGTAGGTCGCATTGCCAAAACGGGCACGGTCAAAGTGACCGACTCGATGGTGATTGAAAAGTACTCGCATGTGCAACATATCGTCAGCTCCGTAGAGGGTGAACTCAAGGACAATATGAGCAATATGGATGTCTTACGCGCAACCTTCCCGGCTGGAACACTATCCGGTGCCCCCAAAATTCGGGCGATGGAAATTATTGATGAAATGGAAATCACCAAACGCGGTATTTATGGTGGTGCAGCGGGATATCTCTCCTTTTCAGGCGATATGGATGTGGCTATTGTGATTCGTACTGGAGTTATTAAGGACGGTATGCTGCACTCTCAAGCGGGTGCTGGTGTAGTGGCAGACTCCGACCCCACATCAGAATGGAAAGAAACAGAAGCAAAGGCACGTGCAGTTTTAGCAGCGGCAGATCTGGCAGAAGCCTCGAGAGGCGGATAAACATGCTTTTAATGATTGATAACTACGATTCGTTCACATTCAACCTAGTTCAATACTTTGCTGAACTCGGCGAAGAGGTGAAAGTTGTTCGCAACGATGAGATCAGTGTGAGTGATATTGCCGCCATTAAGCCAGACCGTATTTGTATTTCTCCAGGGCCTTGCAGTCCGACAGAGGCAGGGATCTCAGTTGCCACAATCCAACAATATGCTGGGAAGATTCCGATCCTTGGTGTCTGTCTAGGTCACCAAGCAATTGGTGAGGCATTTAGCGGGAAAGTGATTCGGGCGAAGAAAGTGATGCATGGTAAAACCGATGTGATTCATCATACCGGCGAGGGTGTCTTTCAAGGTTTACCAGAACGATTTCGAGTAACTCGCTATCACTCTCTTGCTATTGAAAAAACATCATTTCCGGATTGCCTAAAGATTACTGCAGAAACTGATGATGGTGAAATCATGGGCGTAAGGCACAAAGATTTTATTGTTGAAGGAGTGCAATTTCATCCCGAGTCGATTTTGTCTGAACAAGGGCACGCATTGCTCAAAAACTTTTTACAACTGAAATAATCAAATTCTCATGACAATGACAGCATCAGCAGCCCTACAACACTTAATCGAAGGTAAGGAACTACCCAAAGAAGATATGATCGTTATCATGCGCGCAATCATGGGCGGTGAGCTTCCTGGTCCAATGGTTGCTGCACTATTAGTTGCCTTGCGTAGTAAAAAAGAGAGTCCTACTGAAATTGCTGCCGCCGCACAGGTGATGCGTGATTTTGCAACTCCGGTTGATGTGCCCGATAAGACTCATTTGGTTGATGTAGTCGGCACAGGTGGTGATGGTGCGCATACCTTCAATATCTCAACTGCATCGATGTTTGTGGCCGCTGCAGCTGGGGCCAAAATTGCAAAGCATGGTAATCGCAGCGTGAGCAGTAAGTCTGGGAGTGCTGATGTACTGGAGGCTCTTGGTGTAAAACTCAATCTCACTTCCGCGGCAGTTGGGCAATGCATCAATACGCTGGGTGTAGGTTTTATGTTCGCCCCGAATCATCACCCTGCTATGAAAAATGTTGTCCCGATTCGTAAAGATCTTGGCGTACGAACCATATTCAATATCCTAGGGCCACTGACTAATCCCGCTAAAGCGCCTAATATTGTGATGGGTGTTTTTAATCCAGAGCTTGTCGGAATCCAAGCAAAAGTATTACAACTCATGGGTGCGGAGCATGCACTTGTGGTGCATGGCAAAGACGGCCTTGATGAAATTACCCTCTCGGGACCAACCATCGTTGCCGAGCTTCTCAATGGCCAGATTAAAGAGTATGAAATCTCTCCGGATGATTTTGGAATGGCAACAACGTCTTCCCTTGAGTCGCTCAAAGTGAAAGATGCAAACGAGTCTAAAGCCATCATCCTTCAGGTTCTCGATAATCAATCAGGTCTTGCTAACGATATTGTTTGCTTGAATGCTGGCGCCACACTCTATGCCGCAAATGTCGCGAACAGCATTGCTGATGGTATCTATCAAGCAAAAGAAGCAATCACCTCTGGCAAAGCCAAACAAAAACTCGATGCATTGATTGCCTTAACCCAAAGTCTAGCAAGCAATTCATGAACGATATTCTTGCTCGAATTCTAGAAACTAAAAAGCAAGAAATTCGTGCTGCTCAAGGCCTGATTACCAGTGGTGAAATCTTAAAAGAGGCACTTCAGGCTAATTCAGATCCAAGTCGCAAAGTGCGTGGCTTTGCACGAGCGCTGATAGGCTCAGTAAGTCATCACAAACCGGGCATCATTGCCGAGATCAAGAAAGCCAGCCCCAGTAAGGGCATATTACGCGAGCACTTTGTGCCCCATGAAATCGCTCAAAGCTATGCTGCTCATGGCGCAACCTGCTTATCGGTCTTGACCGATCAGGAGTACTTTATGGGGTCGGCTGAGTACCTTAAGGAAGCGAGAGCTGCCTGTACTCTGCCTGTGATTCGCAAGGACTTCATCATCGATACCTATCAGGTTTATGAAGCAAGGGCCATGGGTGCCGATGCCATTTTGCTCATCGTTGCCGCTCTTGAACCGACTCAAATGAAAGAGCTTGAGCTGTGTGCTATTGAAAACCATCTTGATGTACTCGTTGAGGTGCATGATGCACTTGAGCTCGAGGCTGCTCTAGAACTAAAAACTCCCCTTTTAGGAATTAACAATCGCAATCTCAAAACCTTTGAAGTTAGCCTTCAAACAACTCTTGATTTGCTATCTTCAATCCCTAAAGAAAAACTGGTGATTACAGAATCTGGCATTCTGCAAGCAGCAGATGTAAAAACCATGCGCGCTGCTAGTGTGAACGCTTTCTTAATCGGCGAAGCTTTTATGCGTGCAGCTAATCCTGGTAAAGCGCTTGCAGAGCTATTTGCTTAGGTCTACACAAGAAGGCTAGACATTAAATAAGAAGTTCAAGACATCGCCATCCTTGATGATGTATTCCTTACCTTCTGCGCGCATCTTGCCGACCTCTTTAGAACCTTGTTCGCCTTTAAACTGAATAAAGTCCTCATACGCAATCGTTTGTGCCCGAATAAAGCCGCGCTCAAAATCCGTATGGATCACACCGGCCGCTTGGGGGGCGGTATCGCCAATATGAATCGTCCAAGCCCTAACCTCTTTCACGCCAGCAGTAAAGTAGGTCTGTAAGCCAAGCAAGCTGTAGCCAGCACGAATAACCCGATTTAGTCCCGGCTCGGTCATGCCCAAATCGGCCAGGAACTCAGTTTTGTCTGCATCATCTAAATCTGCGATTTCAGCTTCAATAGCAGCACATACAGCTACCACTGGGGAGTTTTCCTTCGCTGCGTGCTGTTTTACTGCCTCTAGATGGGGATTGTTTGCAAAACCATCTTCTTTCACATTGGCAACATACATCGCCGGCTTGGCTGTGATTAAACAAAATGGTTTTAATAGAGCAAGCTCTTCCTTGGTCAAACTGAGAGCGCGGACAGGCAGGGCTTGATCCAGCTGTGCCTGTACTTTTGTTAACACCGCAACGAGAGCGGCTGCCTCTTTGTCGTTACCCGATTTTGCTGCCTTGGTATAGCGTTGAAGCGCCTTCTCAACTGAACTCAAATCAGCTAAGGCCAATTCAGTATCAATCACCCCAATATCAGACAAGGGGTCTACCTTGCCAGCGACGTGAATGACGTTTGCATCCTCAAAACAACGCACCACATGGGTGATCGCATCGGTCTCCCGTATATTGGCGAGGAACTGATTTCCTAGGCCCTCCCCTTTGGAAGCTCCTGCAACTAGGCCTGCAATATCCACAAACTCAACCGTAGCCGGAACAATTTTCTCGGGCTGGACGATCTCAGCCAAGGCTGCGAGTCTAGGATCGGGCACCTCGACCATGCCGACGTTGGGCTCAATGGTACAAAACGGGTAGTTTTCCGCTGCAATCCCCGCTTTGGTGAGAGCATTAAACAGAGTGGATTTGCCTACATTGGGTAAGCCGACGATTCCGCATTTTAGTGACATGCTGCCATTGTAAATGGGCTTGATTCGATATCATCATGGTATGTCCATACAATCTCGAGCAAGCCCCAACCCGACCAAACCCAGCGAGGGTAATCAAACCACTGATTTTTGCATCGTTGGGGGAGGCATTATTGGTAAAGCCTGCGCACTGGGACTGGCACAGTTAGGTTACTCCGTTATTCAAATTGCACCGGATCTGGAAAAAAATCAAGCGCTGATGCCAAATCAATTTGGGCAACGTATTTATGCCCTCGCACCAAGTACAAAAAACCTCTTGAGTGAACTGCATGTTTGGGATGCACTTGATCATCAGCGTATTCAAGCGGTTCGGGACATGCATATCTTTGGGGACCGCGGCCAAGCCAATGACCACCTCCATTTTTCTGCATTTGAGGCCGGGCGACCTGAGCTGGCTTGGATTACTGAAGCAGATCTGCTTGAGTTGACTCTTGATCAAGCTATACGTTTTCAAAAACAGATTCGAACTATCAATACCAGTGTGAGTGATATTCATATTGAGAAAGATGCAAAACCTATATTAGTCCTCGGTAGTGGTGAGCAGATTTATACGCAATTAATTATTGCTGCTGACGGCGCACGGTCACCATTACGCTCAACCATTGGCATTGCCATTCATGAGCATGACTACGATCAAGTAGCAGTCGTTGCCAATTTCTCGTGTGCATACCCCCATCTTCAAACCGCCTATCAATGGTTTTTACCTGGTGGCGATATCTTGGCGATGCTCCCATTACCGACACAACAGGTATCGATGGTTTGGTCCACCTCGCCTGAAAATGCCAATCATTTAATGCCACTCCGTTCAGAGGCTTGGCCGAAATTACTCCAAGAACAAGTAGGCGGTAGTATTCATAAGGCATTAGGTACTCTGCAATTACAATCAGCACCGGCAAGTTTTGCTCTTAAACGAATCAAAGCGCAGAGTCTCATCGGTCCTAACTATGATCCTAAAGTAGTATTGCTAGGAGATGCCGCCCATGTGATACATCCCTTAGCCGGACAAGGCCTAAATCTAGGCTTAAGGGATGTGGCTTCATTATTGCAAATCATCAAGAATAAAGAAGAGTTTCGAGCAATTGATGACCGAATCTTGCTACGTCGTTACGAACGACAGCGGGAAGGCGATACAAGCTCACTGCTTTGGATTACGCATCGCTTAAAGAGGTTATTTGGTACTAGCCGCCCCCTTGAAAAGCAAATTCGTAATTGGGGTCTGGGTTTTGTAAATCGCAGTCACATGATTAAACGACAATTAATTGAACGGGCCCTTGGAGAATAAATTGATAACAAAGAATTTAAAACGAGTAGGAATCTGCCTTATTTTGTTAGGCCTGGCAAGTTCAGCATTTGCTCTGAATGAAAAACAAATCCGTGCTGAAGTACAAAAGCGTCTTGGAACTGCTGCGAATGTCCGAAACGTTACCGCCTCGCCGATTCCAGGTCTTTTTGAAGTACAGGTGAACAATGAGATTTTTTACACGGACACTAATGCTAAATATTTGATCCAAGGCGAAATGGTTGAATTGGCTACGGGTAATAACGTAACGGCTAAGCGCCAAGAAGATATTAATCGCATCAAGTGGTCTGAGCTTCCACAAGCGCAGGCATTTAAGGTGATTCGTGGCAATGGTAGCCGTCAAATTGCCGTGTTCTCTGATCCTAATTGTGGTTATTGCAAACGTCTTGAAAAAACGCTGCAACAACTCGATAACGTAACCATTTATAACTATCTCATTCCAATTTTGTCAGCGGACTCGTCTCTCAAATCTAAACAGATTTGGTGCGCGTCTGATCAGCAAAAAGTTTGGAATGATTGGATGCTCAATAATCAAAGCCCTACTGGCAAATCTGATTGTGCCAATCCAATTGATAAGAATATGGCCCTTGCTAAAAACTATGGGATTAATGGCACCCCAACCATCTTCTTTACGGATGGTAGTCGCTTTCCTGGAGCGGTTCAATTAGCTGATATTGAAAAAAAATTAGCCTCGCTTAAGTAAGCTACAAATGCAAGCCAACACAATGCCTGCTGTCCAATACACCGTCTGGCCGGATGATTTACATGGTCATCGTTTTACCGTAAAGCTCGTCATTGAGAATCCAGACCCAGCGGGTCAAATCATTGCGATGCCCGCATGGATACCAGGCAGCTATTTAATACGAGACTTTAGTAAACAGATTGAAACAATTACTGCATTTACTTCTGTTAAGAAAACTGAGCTACGTAAATTAATCCCACTTGAGCGGCTCGACAATGATCGCTGGCGCTTGCCAAAAAATATCGGCAGCTGTGAAATCATCACAACAGTCTACGCCTTTGATCAATCAGTGCGGGCCGCCTATTTAGACCAAAACCGTGGTTTCTTTAATCTAACCAGCCTATGCCTAGGGGTTCAAGGCCAAGCTCACCTCCCATGTTCTCTGGCGATTGCTCCTCCAGCTGACCAGGCTCTGCTGCAATGGGACGTTCAGTGCACACTTACTCCTGTAAAAACTGACTCCAATGGATTTGGATTTTATTTAGCAAAAAATTATGATGATCTGATTGATCATCCGATTGCGCTGGGTCGCTTTGATGTCATTGAGTGGGAAGTATTTGGCACAAACCATGCAATGGTAATTCAAGGTCTTAGCTCTGAGCAATCTGAGCTCCTGGATAAGAAAAGGCTTGCAGATGATCTGCGTAATATCTGCGCCGAGACAATTCGTCTATTTGATCCTCACAAACCAAAAGCACCATTTTCTCGCTATTTGTTTATTGTGAACGCTGCCTTAGAGGGATATGGTGGCCTAGAGCATCGTAGCAGCACTGTTCTGCTATGCAAACGCGATCAATTACCTTACCTTGATCACGATCCCAAGAAACCCAAAAAGTCGTATGAGGAGCTCTTGGGTTTATGTAGTCATGAGTATATTCATGCTTGGCTGGTAAAACGCATTGAGGCTAAAGCATTTCAACCCTATGATCTTGGTCAGCGTAACTACACACGCTTGCTATGGCTCTTTGAAGGCTTCACAAGCTACTATGATGATCTACAACTTGTGCGAAGTAAATGCATCTCAGAGAAACGCTACCTAGAGCTGCTGGCTAATACCTGGAATAGCGTTTTGCGTAACCCCGGTCGATTAAAACAAAGTGTGGCCGATAGTTCATTTGATGCGTGGACCAAGTACTACCAAATAGATGAGAACACTCCCAATGCAGTAGTGAGTTATTACGCTAAAGGATCACTCATCGCACTAGGCCTTGATTTGCTCATACGCCATCATAGTATGGGTAAATACTCCTTAGATGATGTCATGCGTTCTATATGGAAAGAGCATGGCCAAAAAGGTGTTGGTATAAATCAATATGCGCTTGATATTACGATCACATCCGTCATGGGGCCTAGTTTTAATAAGACCTGGCACACCTTCAAGAAGAACTATATTGAGGGCACGCTCGATGTGCCACTACAACTTTGGCTACCCCAAATCGCTGGTATTGAGGTAGCCCAAAAGCAATCGGGTTTTGTTGAAGAACTAAAACTAGCACTCGGAATTCGGTTTACGGAAACGGGTGGGTGGCTGAAGCTAAGCCATGTGCTGGATGGAGGTCTTGCCCAACAGGCTGGGCTAGCCCCAAATGATCTAATTAGTAGCATCAATTCTCAGAGGGTTACAGGTCAACGCTTAGACCAAGTGCTTGCAAGTCTTCAGAAAGCTAAGCATTTAACAATCCAATACTTCCGCCAGGATCAAGGTTATCAAGTGAATATTCCTCTAAAGCTTATCGCCCCTCCCCAGTATGAGCTGAGGACTTCAAACGTATCCTGAATATCGTCCCACCAATTTCTACTTTGCATATTTCTTTACAGCAGCTCATTCCAAACGACTGGCAATTACTACTGGGCGATTATTTAGAATCCCCTGCCTGGCAACAGCTATGCGAAGCGTTCGAACAAGAACACAAAGTGTATGGAATAAAAATTCGGCCCGACAAAGATAAGCTTTTTTATGCCTTACAACTCACTCCGCTTGATTCAGTAAAAGTCATTTTGCTCGGACAAGATCCATATCATTCACCAAACTTGGCGCAAGGCTTAGCATTTTCTATACCAGATACTATTCCGCCGGGTTCGAAACTTTTTCCGAGCTCATTACGTAATATGAATAAAGCCCTTCTGATTGAGGGATTTGGCTTACTCCGCCATGGTGATTTAAGTCACTGGGCAAAACAAGGTGTCCTCCTTTTAAATACCGCTTTATCCGTTCGTTTGGGAGAGGCTAATTCACATGCGCAATTAGGATGGAAGCCTCTTATAGAGACACTCATTCAAAAACTATCTTGCAATAGAAGTGGCTTGGTTTGGTTACTGTGGGGCAGTCACGCACAGTCGCTTGAAGAAAATATTCAGGATCCAGAGAAACACCTTATTTTGAAATCTTCTCACCCTTCTGGTTTAGGCGTATACAAAACATCTAAACCATTCATTTATCCGGGGGATCAGAAAAGCTGTGGGCACTTTACAAAGACCAATGAATATTTAAATGCTAATAAAAAAGGTGGGGTTATCTGGTCTCAAAATACTTAGCAAAGATTTTCTTTCTTAGCTCAGAAAAATACTACTTATTAATTTCTTGGCCATAACCTGAAAGTATCCCAGCCAAAATTTTTTTCCTTAGAACGTTTCTATCTCTTTCCCTTTTCAGAAGTTCTAAATCCATTTACTGAAACTTCTCAGAATAATTTTTGTAAGCCATCTTAGTAAGTAATTTCTTTATTTATTTCAACATTTAAATAATTTTCTCAAGTACAAAAGGTCTAATTGCACTAAAAACAAATGCCCCCAAGACTGCACTAGCCCATTCCAACATCTGGCCAGAGGTGAATAGGCCGATCATTTGACCCCCATAGCTAGCCAAAATTGCTCCTAAGACCCCAAGAAGGATGCCCCAAAGGTAGGCCCACTTTGTTCTTTTTCGGCTGGATTTGGCCTTATTTCTAGGGGAAAACCCAGGAAAATAGTAGCTAGCAGCCGCGCCTACTATTCCTCCAACCAACAGATACGCCAAAAACCCCATTGAAAACACCCCTATTTAGCCTAAGAAAACTATAATTCACAACATGAAGCTGTTGACTTTGGGCATTAACCATCACACAGCGCCGGTTGCCGTTCGGGAAAAAGTTGCCTTTGATCCTGAAGGGCTGCTTGACGCTTTATCCGATCTACGTTCCCACTTGGGTGGCGTTAATCGGAGTGGTTTGCCTGAGGCAACCATACTGTCCACATGCAATCGTACAGAACTCTACTGTGCTGCTAATGATCCCGCCTCGGAAAACGAGTTTCATGAAGCGACGTTTGACTGGTTAGCAAAAAGCCAAAAATTAGCTCCCAGCGTTTTACAACCTCATATCTATACATTGCCACAGTCGGATGCGGTGCGGCACGCATTTCGAGTAGCATGCGGCTTAGATTCCATGGTGATAGGTGAAACGCAAATCTTAGGCCAAATGAAAGATGCAGTTCGTACTGCGAATGAAGCAGGCGCTCTTGGTACCTATCTCAATCAACTCTTTCAGAAAACCTTCTCTGTTGCTAAAGAGGTTCGTGGCTCAACTGAAATTGGTGCGCACTCCATTTCCATGGCTGCCGCATCAGTTCGACTTGCCGAGCGTATCTTTGAGTCTATTGGCGAACAAAAGATTTTGTTTATCGGTGCTGGTGAGATGATAACGCTGTGCGCTACTCATTTTGTGGCACGCAAACCAAAAGCAACTGCCATTGCGAATCGCACCATTGAAAGAGGTCAAGAACTGGCGGACTCAATCTCTGCTCAAAATATCGATGCAGAATCATTCCGCCTCAATGACCTGCCCACCCGCTTGCATGAGTTTGACATCATCGTTTCATCCACAGCAAGCCCTTTACCTATTATCGGCCTTGGTATGGTAGAGAGCGCTTTAAAACTGCGTCGTCGTAAACCCATGGTCATGATCGATTTAGCAGTACCGCGTGATTTTGAACCAGAGATTGCAAGACTGAATGATGTCTACCTCTATACCGTCGATGATTTAGGTACGATGGCACAAACGGGTTCGAACTTACGACAAGCTGCAGTGAGTCAAGCGGAAATCATTATTGAAGAGCGTGTCAGTAATTTTATGCACTGGTTACAAGGAAGAAACGCCGTACCTTTGATTCAGGATATTCAGCAGCAAGGCGATCGTCTGCGGCAAATTGAGTTAGAGCGTGCGCTTAAACGATTGATGCGTGGCGAAGATCCTCAAGAGGTTCTCAATGCAATGGCGCAAGGTCTCACGAATAAGTTCTTACATGGTTCATTGCATGCACTTCAACATGCGAGTGGCTCAGAGCGCGACGCCCTAATTAAATTACTTCCAAAATTATTTGCTACGCATTCGGGAGCGAATAGTTTTTCTGACAATATTTTCAACAATCCAGAAAAAAAATCTCAAGCCGATAGTCATTAGATGAAATCCAGCATGCGGGCTAAGCTGGAGCATCTTGATGCCCGTTTGGCTGAACTTAATACCATTTTGATGCAGGAAGACTCCACAAAGGATATGGATGTCTATCGCAAACTCACACGTGAACATGCTGATATCTCAATGGTTGTAGAGCAATTTGGCTTTTACAAGAAGGCTGAAGAAGACGCTAAAGCTGCTAACGAAATGCGCCTTGATCCGGATATGAAAGAGTTTGCCGACGAAGAACAAAAACAAGCGGAGACGCGTATGGCAGATCTAGAGAAAAGCCTACAAACTCTCTTGCTGCCAAAGGATGAAGATGATGGTCGGAATATTTTCTTGGAGATTCGAGCAGGTACCGGTGGTGATGAGAGCGCCCTATTTGCTGCTGATCTTCTGCGCATGTATACCCGCTTTGCTGAACGTCAGGGCTGGAAAACGGAGATTGTTAGCCAAGCAGAATCAGATCTGCGTGGTTACAAAGAAGTGATCTTGCGCCTTTCTGGAACCGATGTATACGCCAAAATGAAATTTGAGTCTGGTGGGCATCGAGTACAACGTGTACCCCAAACAGAAACCCAGGGTCGCATTCATACCTCAGCTTGTACGGTTGCTGTGATGCCTGAGGTCGATGAGATTGAAAGCATCAAAATCAATCCTGCGGATCTGCGAATTGATACCTTTCGTGCATCAGGTGCAGGCGGACAGCACATTAATAAAACCGATTCGGCTGTTCGCATTACCCATCTTCCCACCGGCATTGTGGTTGAGTGTCAAGACGACCGAAGTCAGCACCGCAATAAAGACCAAGCAATGAAGGTCTTGGTCTCGCGCATTAATGATGCGCAACGACATGCGCAACAGCAAGAACAGGCACAAACGCGTAAATCATTAGTGGGTACCGGTGATCGCAGTGACCGAATCCGAACCTATAACTTTCCACAAGGTCGCATTACGGATCACCGCATTAATCTCACTCTCTACAAGATTGATGCCATGATGGATGGCGACATTACTGATCTACTCAATGCCCTAGCGGCAGAGCATCAAGCTGATTTACTCGCTGCGATGGGTGATGCCTAAGCACAAAGTTAGTTTGTGAGAATGCCATTGAGTACAACGCAATCCTTATTAGACAATACACCGCTTGATAAAGTGGATGCACGCTTTTTATTGGGAGATCTTCTTGAACAGCGTCTTTCTTGGCCACGCTCCGCATTAATCTCTAAAGACCAAGAGGCACTTCCTCTTGGTCTGATTGATGAGTGGAAAGCGCTTGAACAAAGACGCCTGCTAGGCATTCCAGTTGCCTACTTGGTGGGTAAAAAAGCCTTTCATGCGATAGAGCTCAAGATAAGCCCTGCCGTTCTTATACCTAGGCCGGAGACCGAACTCTTAGTTGATCTGGCCACCGAGGAAGTTCAAAACCAAATTCAATTTAACCCCTGCAAACAATTAATACGCATTCTGGATCTAGGAACTGGGTCTGGTGCTATTGCTCTGGCAATTGGCTTTCAGTTAAAAATACAAAATCAGAGTAATCCTATTATTGAGATTCTGGGTATTGACATTTCTTCTGCTGCAATCGAGCTGGCTAAGGAAAATGCAAGTCGGCTTGGGCTGACTGATCATGTTAAGTTCTCACAAAGCCATTGGTATGACAATATTCCATCTGAGTTAAAAAATAGTGTTGATTTGATTGTCTGCAATCCTCCTTACATTCATCCCGATGATCCCCATCTTTCTCAAGGAGATTTGCGCTTTGAGCCCCGAGATGCCTTAACGGATCACGTGGATGGATTTGGCTGCATAAGAACCATTCTCTCTGGCTGCAATCCATATCTAAGCCAAGGAGGATGGGTCGCCATTGAACATGGCTTTGAGCAAGCTGATTTAGTACGTACCATCATGCGGGCTAATGAACTTACGGATGTACGCTCAGTTCCTGATCTGGCAGGGCATTTACGGGTCAGTATGGGCCGCAAATCAAGCCAATCTAGGGTTTGAGACTAAGTAAAGACCCCATTTCTAAATAGGTCATAAAATAGTTCTCACTATCGGTTCAGAAAGGATTTTTTGCTATGAGTGATTCCCAAATCAAAATTAAAGAAATTGTGACAAGCCACCCTGTGGTTCTCTTTATGAAGGGTACTGCCCAATTTCCCCAATGCGGCTTCTCTGGAAACGCAATTAATATTTTGCGCGCCTGTGGTGTGGAGACTCTACATACGGTCAATGTCTTTGATGATGAGTCAATCCGACAGGGTATTAAGGAATTTGCCAATTGGCCAACTATTCCACAGCTCTATGTCCATGGTGAGTTTATTGGTGGCTCCGACATCATGACCGAAATGTACCAAAGTGGCGAACTCAAAAAGTTACTTGGCACGTAATATCCAGCACTACATTTGCAAAAGCTCACTCTGTGGGCTTGGTCTAGATTAGACTAGGCCCATGTCTGAGCTTATTACCCTAATTACTGTTGTATCTCTTAGCGCGGCAATTGGTCTTGGTATTTATGTCCTTCTTCTGCGCACTAACCAAAAACAAACTCAACTATCGCTAATCGATCAAATTACTTTGGTCGATGCTTTGCGCCATGAACGTGATCAAGCAATCCAAAATTCCATTCGTCTACAGGCCGAACTAGAATCGGAGCGTAAGCAAGTGCAACATCGGATTGATTCTTTGAATGAGGCTAAAGAAGCCTTAGCGAATCAATTCAAAAACTTGGCTAATGAAATTTTAGAAGACAAATCTAAAAAATTTAGTGAGCACAATGCTCAACAACTTGATGTGCTTTTAAAACCATTGCAAACGAAGTTAACTGAGTTTAAAGAACAAGTTAGCAGCTCCTATGAAAAGGAATCTCGGGAACGCTTTGCTCTTAAAAATGAGATTGAACGATTAGCTAACCTCAACCTCAAAATGTCGGATGAAGCAAGGTCACTAACCAATGCCCTAAAAGGGGATTCCAAGATACAAGGTAATTGGGGTGAGCTCGTTCTTGAGTCAATCCTAGAATCCTCAGGTCTACGTAAAGGCGAAGAGTACCTGGTCCAAGACAGTCATACACAATCCGATGGCAGCCGTTTGCAGCCCGATGTCATTATTAAACTTCCTGAAGGTCGACATCTAATTATTGATAGCAAAGTTTCTATCACAGCCTATGCCAGACACACTGAAGCCGAAACGAGCGATCAGGCTGAAAAAGAGCTCTTGGCCCATGTTCAATCGATTCGGCAGCATATTCAAGGACTATCGGGTAAGAACTATACCGGTATCTCTGATCTATCCACTGTTGACTTTGTGTTGATGTTCATTCCCGTTGAGCCAGCATTTTTAAGCGCCCTTAAGTCGGCTCCCAACCTTTATCAGGAAGCGCTTAGTAAGAACATTGTCCTGGTCTGTCCTAGCACTCTAATGGCCACCCTGCGGACAGTTGCTCATTTATGGCGTCAAGATCAACAAAATAGAAATGCAATGGAGATCGCTAGGCAGTGTGCCAATCTCTATGACAAGTTTGTGGGTTTTGTGGAAGACCTAGAACAAATTGGTAAACGTCTTGATCAAGCCCAGTCGAGTTATCACGATGCTTTTAGTAAACTTAAATCAGGCAAAGGTAATTTGATTAAAGCAGCAGAGAAGGTAAAAGAGTTGGGAGTCAAGCCCAACAAGATGATTGCGAGCAACCTGCTTGATACGGATGAGTAGTATTTATAGATAAAAAAACCCGCTCGGTTGAGCGGGCTCTAGTGCTGAATTACTAAATTAAGCAGCTTTACGAGCCTTTGCTGGAGCAGCAGCTTTCTTTACTTGAGCAATTTGACCTTGAAAAGCTTCAAATGCCTGGTCTGCTGATTTCTCAACGGTTGCCATTGCATCTTTGCTGGCTTCACGGAACTGCTCAAAACCTTGCATAACCGAGTTCATTGATGTTTTGAATGCCGATACAAAGACATCTGAACCGGCAGGTGCGTTAGCGGCTAATGTGTTTACCCAGTCTTGCATACCAACTTGAGTTTGCTCAATGCTGGCTTCTACGACGTTTGCAAACTCTTTACCGCTCTCGCGCAATACCTTAGTTACTTTGCGCTGATGAGCAATCGCTTGATTACCAACTTCTTGCAAGGAGTCAGCTTGGATCAACTCGGTGACGCTCTTTGGATCTTTGGCGGTCAACACGTGTTGGATGTTCTCTTGAGCATTCAAGAGTGCATTTTTAGAGGCGTCGTAATTGAGTTCTACGAGTTTTTGTGCATTCTCAAGAGCAGCTTCGCCCAAAGAAAATACGGTCTCGAGGTTCTTGCTCTGAATTTGCGACAATTTCGCTGTTACTTGATCTTGATTCATGGTGTACTCTCCAATTAGTTAATGTATTTAATATTGCACTGCACCATGAAACTATACCTATATTTATGCTGCTTTGCAATATAAATGATTGCTTTGCATCAAAAAATATCCTTTTAGATTAAAAAAATGAATTAAATCAATGATTTAATAGATAAATACCATGTCTGATTCAGCTCAAAATAGCCCTTCTTATCCTAAAATTGCTACCGCCGCCTGTTTTGGTACCTTTTTAGAGTGGTACGACTTTTTAACCTTTGCCACCCTAGCCGTTGCCTTTGCACCCCTATTTTTCCCAAGTTCCGACCCCGTTACGGGTCTTCTAGCCAGCTTAGCTACCTTTGGGGCTGGGATGGTTGTGCGCCCCCTAGGAGCGGCATTTTTTGGTTCCCTGGGGGACCGAATAGGACGAAGACCTGTCTTCCTCATCACGATTACTTTGATGGGCGGGGCCACCTTTGCTGTTGGGTTTTTACCCACCTATGAACAAATAGGTATTTGGGCGCCCATCCTTCTTGTGAGTTTGAGACTTCTTCAAGGGCTATCAGCTGGGGGTGAAATCGGTGGCAGCGCTGTTTACTTAACGGAGCATGCGGGTAACTCAAATCGGGGATTAAAAACGAGCGTTTTGCAATTAATGGGGCCGCTAGGAATGCTTGTATCCACCTTACAACTGGTTTTACTCAATCAATTTTTAGACCCAGTAAGCTTTAAAGAATGGGGCTGGCGTGTTCCTTTTTGGTTCTCAATCATTTTGCTACTTGTTGCTCTTAAGGTCAGAATGACCTTGGAAGAAACACCGATCTTTAAAGAAATGTTAGCCCAGGGACAAACATCAAAGTCACCGCTGCGTGATAACTTTCGGGATAAAGAAACCCGCAGGCAGATGTTTTTACTCTTCTTTTGCATATCTGCTGGTGGCTCCATTTTATTCTTCTGCGTTCAGGTGTATACCGGAATCTTTATGAAATCAGCATTGCAAATTAATCCTCAAATCGTCGATACCTTGACCATTACAGCAACGCTTGTCTTATTCCCACTAACCATCCTCTCTGGAGCCCTCTCAGACCGTATTGGGCGCAGGCCCGTGGTGATTAGTGGATTACTCCTCGGCTCGATTTTGATTCAACCGGCTTATCAGTTTTTGCAAGCCCTAAGTCAGCAAGTTACCCCTGATTATTTTTTAATGGCAGGTACTCTGGTCACGATCACCCTTCCACTTGCATTGGTAGTTGGACCTCAAACCGCCCTTCTTGCAGAACTTTTCTCAGCAAAGACACGCAATAGTGCGGCAACCCTCCCTCATAATCTTGCTGCGGGCTGGATTGGTGGATTACTGCCACTAATCGTAACTTGGTTGAACAAAGAGTTTTCTAGCCAGCTGGCTGGCTTATGGTACCCAACCATTTTTTTAGCTATTGCAGCAGGATTGGCGATCTTCTTCTTGCCAGAAACCAAGAACAAAAATTTGGTGAATTGAATTCAGCTGGTGTTTATTGGAAAATTTGATTCAGCTGTGCCATGTTATATTAAATCACCCATTAACCTACTCCTTCTAAAGAGATTGGCACTATGAATTCTAAGCTCATAAAAACGTCTGCAATATCCTCCTTTTTCCTTATATCTTCCTTTTTTTTACACACCGCTACTCATGCAGCTGAAAATGGTTTTTACATAAATGCAAATGCTAACGTTTCGATTGGTCCATCTACTATTACAGTGAATAAATCTGCCTTTGGAAATATTAATTATGCAAGTGGTAACGACACAAATACCTTTGGTTATGCTAATGACGGT
>Ga0209356_1000165_pt1 | contig 25208 bp, 26 predicted proteins | sample LauGreFaBDMM15SN_2_FD_188213 | JGI IMG/M metagenome (GOLD analysis project Ga0209356, IMG submission 188213) | Freshwater lake microbial communities from Lake Michigan, USA - Fa13.BD.MM15.SN (SPAdes) (version 2) | ecosystem: Environmental > Aquatic > Freshwater > Lake | place: Lake Michigan, USA...
ATATATCAAACACTCCATTGGTCCATACCACTCCTTTGTTTAAATCTTCTTTGCTAACAGATACTACTCCAAATTTTTCCACGTTGCGTGCAGCAGCATAACAAGCCAATTCGCAAGCACGTGGCACTGTCATACCTTGTTTTATTCCATATGCTATCACAGCCAGCACTGTGTCACCTGCTCCGGTAACATCTGCAACTTCTCTCACTGGTTCCTGCACGTGTGTATAAAATCCTTCTTTGGAAACTGTGTGAATGCCTTTGACTCCATCAGTGATGACCAACCATTGCCAGTTGTGTGTTTGGGCAAATTTTACAGCTGAATCTTTATCAAACTGGCCATTCCACTGCTCATATTCTTTCATGTTGGGTTTTACTAAAAATGCTCCGTGATAGTAGTCTGCACTTTGTTTAGGATCCACCAACACCCATTGAGTTTTTTCTAAAATATGTTTTACAGTGTGTGGTTTAATTACACCTTTGGCATAATCACTCACTAAAACCATACTTTTATCTGTGAGTGAAAATAACAACTGTGATAAGCAACTGTCTTTGGTGTATGTTTTTTCTTTGTCCCAACGCAATATGTGTTGTCCTCTTTGTTCCACCAATCTAATTTTTGTGGTGGTAATTTCAGCATCTTCAGCTAAGGAAAGAAACACATTAGTGTTTTTTAAAATGTTTGTTAAACCATATCCGTCTGTATCTTTGCCCACTGCTCCAAACAATTGCACATCATCATATATTGATGACAAATTCACTGCCAAGTTAGCAGCGCCTCCTGGTGAAATCTTCTGTGATTGTTCCAACAGTATAGGAATAGGCGCTTCTGGCGACATGCGATCAGCAGTACCAATGATCCAACGATCCAGCATTATGTCACCAAGTATTTTGATCATTATAGGAATTTTAACATCTTAAAAACTGTTTCCAGTTTTAATTGATTGGTTCTGTTTTGTAGTGTGTTTCTTAATCCTTGATGCAAGGGTTTGGGCCATTTGCCAAATTGTACCCAAGCATATCCATCGTGCTCTTGATTGAGTTTGGGTAAAAATTCATTTTTGACCACGCACAAATATGTGTGATAAAGAAAATTTTCATCGTTGCTGACAAACGTTTCTAAAGGAATAGTTTTGAGTATTGAAACTGCTCCTATTTCTTCGCTGATTTCTCTTTTGAGAGACTCCCAAGGAGTTTCAGCTTCAGTATTGGTGCCACCCACCAGTCCCCACACATTTGACTGTTTGCTTTGTGTTCTATGAAGGAATAGGAATCTTTGTGTGTCTAAATTATAGAATAAGGCTCCGCAGCCAATTACTTTTTTATTGGTCATGTAAATAATTATGCTATAGACTGAGGTTCCAGGTGCCTTTACGATATTCACCCTCAAAGCTCAACAACCAAGTGGCACCGTTCCATTTGTACTGCACTCCGGTGTTAAGATTGGTAACGAATTTGAATGAGACCGTTGAATCTTCAGAATTGGAATTCACGCTGGCATCAAACAATATGTTCCATTGAGTACCATTCCATTCTATAATGTCATTGGTTTGAGCCACTAGATCTACACCACCAGTGGACTTCCAAGCATCTGCACCATCTACTTGACCAACAGCGCCTATGTCACTTAAAATCAATAATCTTAATCCTGTAATTTTGATTGCTGTAGGATTGAATGTGGCTGGATCTATAATATAATCCACTGTGCCTCTGGTGCTTACTCCGTTGAATAGTGTGTTGGTTGGAATAGTGTCTGGATCCCAATTCACAATTAATTGATTTTCATTGAGACTGTTGACAGCAAATGTACCTGACACAGTGCCAACTATGTCTGCTCTGTCTAAAAGTATTCTGCTGATGCCTGCTTGATACACTCCAGGATATAGATCCATCACCATCTTCCAATTGGTTTGACCCAGTATTCCTTTGTCCACTATTTGAACCACGCTATTAAGAACCACTATGTCATAACCACCCGCACTAGTTAAATCCACAGCATCTGCATCTGTTCTAACAGCTTTACTCATATTAACTTTGCCGTCAGCAGTGGTATTAATATCTGATTTAGCACTATTAGCCACTCCATCTTCGTATGCTTTCAGCTCAGGCATACTCATTCCTAAATCAATATCTCCTGATTCCTCATTGAATATGCTGGTGACAATTTTTGTAATCACTCCTAATTTTTTTACTTTGGTTGGCGGACTGATAAAAATAGGAGTTGTAAATTGTAGTGTGGCAATGTCTATCTCGCTTTCTGTGCCTGTGGGTATACCTCTTGAACTAAAAGTTATTCCATTAAGATCCAACACAGTCAAACTGGTCCAGTCCACATAATTATCTGTGGTTTGCAGTTCTAAACTGGGATTGAACAACATTAAAACTTGTTCTAATATTTGTAATTTTTGATCTGTATTAGTGGACCATACATCAACATTCACTCCCAATGTGTAAGGAGTTGGCATCAATCTTTCTACTGTGTAATTTGCTCCTTGGATATTTAAATATTCTTTGTTATTGCTGTCAAAGGCTCTTTCTCTCACATGCAATTTGCTCACATATGAAGCATCAGCAGTACGTGTGCGATCCATTTCTAATGTGGTTACATACACTGCCATTCTAGGAGCACTGGGAATTTTATTTTCACTGTTGTCTCTAATAATATTTGCCACTTGTCTAGTAAGGTCACCATACATCACAGGTATGGTGGTCAACGCACCTTTGCCGTCTTTATAGGCAAAATTACTCATTAATCTCACAATTTGAGTGATGTACCTACGTATCTGTCCGTCGTAAAAAAATTGCATGATTAATTGTCCGCTTTAGGTTTTAATGCTGTTGTTAAACTTTGACGTTGATCTGTAGTTACGCCCGCCACTGTGGTGGTATTAGTGTTGTTAATAAATCCTGTTTTTTGTGTATTTCTATTATTGGTATTGGTCAATGTCATTCGCACTGCATCTTCCATTTTAACCCAACGTGTACCATCATATCTGAATAATCTATTGGGTAAAAAATCAGTGCGTAAAAAATAATTGCCTTTTTCAGATCCTTGTGGAAATCCTATGCCGTGGCCAAATACTTCACCATTGGGAGCAAAACCATCTCCCAAAAGATAACCTTGATATCCAAGTTTGTCTGGAGTTTGATTGATTCTATCAGCTAAAACATTAGCAGTGCTGGCATCTAAATTATTCATGTCTGTGGTCACTAACTCAGGCTTCCCTTGATCATCCACCTGTAACGTATATAGGTGTTTGGTGTTATAACCACTTTTGGATATATCTGCCTCTGCTTGAGCTACCACTGCTTGATTGATCTGCATCTCTTTTTCATATGTGCTTAACACATCTCTCAGTGTGTTTGTGCTGCCTTCTTCTGCAGGTAAATCTAATATCTCTTTGAATTCTTGGCTGTCTACTATCTGTTTAAGTTTAAGTCTATAAAGATGTGGATACCAAGTGGGCGAAAATCCTTCTGCTGCTCTGTTAATATCTTGTATTACATAAAATCTTTTGAGTGAGACTTGGTAGTCATTTAAAGCGTATTGGTCTTTTAAATGAGGTAATTCAATCACATCTCCTGACATCAACTTTCTACCAATGGTTTTTACACTACTGTTGATATGCACAGTTAAGAAAACAGTGTCATTCTGCAAGAATAGACCAAACTGACTCATGTCAAAGTCAATGTCATTCACATTGTATATGCCTCTGATCTGATAGATATTAGGATCATATTTTCTATCCCTATTTTCTAAGAATAGTAGGTCTTGTATGTTGGTTTCTTTCACTGAGTTGTAGTTGGGCTGTGTGGCTGTGGCATCACCCTCACTGGTGTTCACAGGACCAAGGTATTTGTGTACAAACACATCGGTACCACCCACAGTAAACATTTCAGCTATGGTTTGGTCTAAAAATGCGTAATCTTGACCCTTTTCTGGCTTGTACAAACTTAATCTAGGCATGCGTATATTTATTCATGCATACTCCATTGATAAATATGTTATAGGATACACACAATGAGCGATTTGCAAACACAACGTCAAGAGATATACGATTTTGTTAAAAACATGCTGGGCGGTGGCATGGTTGAAGTGGAGCTAGATCCCAGCCATTATGAGACCGCTTTAACTAGAACCTTAGGCAGATATAGACAAAGATCTGACAACTCAGTGGAGGAAAGTTATATTTTTTTAAACACAGTCTTGGATCAAAACAGTTACACATTGGCCAATGAAATTATGGAAGTAAAACAACTGTTTAGAAGATCCGTAGGATCACGTTCAGGTGGTGGAGACGGTGGCACATTGTTTGAACCTTTCAATTTGGCCTACACCAACACCTATCTTTTGTCCAGCAGTAATCTTGGTGGCATAGCTACCTACAATATGTTTTCACAATATCAAGAATTGGTGGGTAGAATGTTTGGTAGTTTTATAGAGTTCAAATGGAATCCAACCACAAAAGTATTAACACTGTTACAAAGACCCAGAGCCAACGAAACTTTGCTGTTGTCTGCATACAATTTCAGACCTGAAAGTCAATTGTTACAGGATTACAAAGCTAGAGAATGGATCAAAAGTTACACACTGGCAAACTGCAAATACATGTTGGGTGAAGCTAGATCCAAATTCAACACAGTGGCTGGTCCACAAGGTGGTACTACCTTAAATGGGGACAGTCTTAAAGCCGAAGCACAAGCAGAAATGGACAGATTGGACGCAGAACTGGCCACGCAAATGGCTGGCGGCGTTGGCTATCACTTCACAATTGGTTAAAATTACATTGACAATCACATAAATTTAAAGTACAATAGTACTTTAATATGATCATCGGAATCTGTGGACTTATAGGCAGTGGCAAGGATACCATTGCAGACTATCTAGTTGAAAAACATAATTTTACAAAAATGTCATTTGCTGACAAATTAAAAGATGCAGTGTCTCAAATGTTTGAATGGGATAGAGAATTGTTGGATGGAAAAACAGCCGCAAGTAGAAAATGGCGCGAAGAACCTGATGCATACTGGAGCAAAGAAGTAGGCAGTGTGATCACTCCTAGGCTGGCTTTGCAAAAATTTGGCACTGAGTGCATGCGCAATGGATTCTTTGATGGCATTTGGGTCAGTTTGCTCAAGAAAAAAATTACTGAAAATCCCCACATGAATTGGGTGATTCCAGATGTGCGTTTTTTGAATGAAGCAGATATGATCAAATCAGTGAGTGGCAAAGTGTGGTGGGTTAAAAGAAGTCCCTTGCCCTTATGGTTTAAAATATATCAGGACGTAGGAGTTGAGCCTACAGACATTCATCCCAGCGAATGGGCATGGGCCACATGCAACTTTGATGCAGAATTAGACAACAACAGCACCATTGCACATCTTAGAAATCAGGTACAAGGTCTCCTTGCACCCATTTAATACCTTGTGCTTGTAACACTCTCTGACAGTTAGCACACACTGTTTTAAGATTATTAAATCTACAATTGTTTAGATTGCCATCCACATGAAACACATTGAATTGTTGATCATGTTTGCTTTTATATGTACACTTATCGCATTCGTTCTTTTTAATATATCCAGATTGCTGCCATTTGGGTATGCCCATGGATTTGCCTTTGTATCTAATGCACAGTTCACACTGGCTTCTGTAGAATACCTTGTTTGCTTTGTGATAATTCACAGCACAAGGGCGTTGTTTACAGGTCCTACACAAAGATCTCATAGCGTATTTAGCTGCCCTTTTTAGGCCCTTTTTGTTGGGTTTATCAGGCATCTTTTTGAGCTATCTGAATAAATATATTCAAATAAGTCATAGATAGGAGAAAATAATATGGCACTAGTATCACCAGGCGTACAAGTTACAGTAATAGACGAAAGTTTTTATACACCAGCGGAACCAGGTACAGTTCCGATGATTTTCATTGCCACTAGGCAAAACAAAGCAAACGCCTCAGCCACAGGCACAGCAATAGGAACCACAAAAGCCAATGCTGGAAAACCTTTCTTAATAACTTCTCAAAGAGATTTAAGTGATACTTTTGGTGATGCAGTATTTGTCACAGACTCAAACAATAATCCAATTCACGGTGGAGAAACCAACGAATATGGTTTACAAGCTGCATACTCTTACTTAGGAATCAGCAATAGAGCATACGTTGTAAGAGCAGACATTGACCTAGCAGAGTTAGCAGCATCAGCCTCAGCTCCTGAAGCAAATCCTGCTGCAGGCACTTATTGGTTTGACACAGGTAACACATTGTTTGGAATATTCGAATGGAACGCAAATCCAATCACTGCCACCAATGGACAAACATTTGCAAACAAAGTACCAACAGTAGTCACTGCTACAGAATTAGATCAACTTGTAGGAGACACTGCAGGTAATGCTCCAAAAAGTTCAAGTGGAAAAATTGGTGATTATCTTATCAATGCTACCACAACATTTAATAATCTTTATTTTAAAAATTATCTTGGCACTTGGGTGCTAGTTGGCAGCAACGCTTGGAAAGCCAGTCATCCTACAATTTTAGGTTCTGCGCAAAATCCAGGAGCACTTTCAGGAACTTTTTCAATCAATGGCACAAACATTACAGCAGTAACTTTAGGCGCACTGGTCACTGCCATTAACGGAGCTGGCATATCAGGTGTTACAGCAGCAAGTGTCAACTCAGCGTTGGCAATATTTTCAACCACTAACAATCTTGCAATAGCACTAGTGTCAGGCACAATATTAACAACTTTAGGAATCACAGCAGGCACTTACTACATACCATCAGTGACCACTGCTTCACACACACAGGTTCCATTGTACAAATCTACAGATGCAAATCCAAGACCTACAGGTTCTTTATGGATCAAGATTACTGCACCAAATCAAGGAGCTAGATTCAAAGTTAAAAAATTCAACGGAGTAACCAATCTATTTGAAGATGTGGCAGCTCCATTGTACAACAGCAATGAATCAGCTGTGTACAACTTAGATAGAACAGGTGGTGGAGTCAACATACCATTGGGTGCGTTGTATGTAAATTCCAACAACACCAGTGATGAAGTTGATTACAGAATTTTAAGAAAACAAAATGGTGGCGCTACAATTATCAAATCAAGTGTGATTACCACTCAGTTAGTAGCAGGCAATTACACATTCACAATGGCAGAGTCCAAAGTTAATCAAGAATCTTTAGATGCAGCAAAAACAATCACTTTATCTTCAGGCACTTCAAATGCAATGGCAGGAGCTTCAGGTGATGCTAACAAAATTGCAACAGCCATTAATGCAGCTGGCTTTACCAACATTCAAGCAAGTGTGGACACTTTGAATCGCATAGTGATAGCACACAATTTAGGCGGCGAAATTAAAATCACTGACACCGATGATTTATTAAGTTTAGCAGGTTTTGTAGGAGAGTCCACTGACAATCTTTACAATGATGATGCTACTGACGGGTCAACCAACCCAGTGGTATTAAGAGCATCTAATTTTAAAATATTATCATATGTAGCAGGCACAAATAATCCAACCAGTTTGACTACTGATGGTAGATTATGGTACAGCTCTGTGGTAGATGAAGTTGACATAATGTATCACAATGGTACCACTTGGAAGGGTTACAGAGATGCAGCAGCGTTTCCTAACACTGATCCAAACGGTCCAATTGTTTCAGCCACTCAACCAACTGAACAAAGCGATGAAACAGTTTTAGTGACTGGTGACATATGGATTGACTCCAGTGATTTAGAAAACTATCCAAAAATTTACAGATGGAATTCAATCACAGCAAGATTTACAGCAGTTGACAATTCAGATCAAACCACTGAAAATGGAATCATATTTGCTGATGCAAGATATGGAACCTCTGGCACACTCAGTGAAGATCCTGCTACCATTGTAGCATTATTGACTAGTAACTTTGTAGACTTCGATGCTCCAGATCCAGCCTTGTATCCAAAAGGCATGTTGTTGTTCAACACACGCAGAAGCGGATTCAATGTGAAAAAATTCATGAGAAACTATGTGAATGTAAATGAGTCTAACACTAGGTTCCCAGAATCTATGTCTGCTTATTACCCACACAGATGGAAAACTGAATCTGCAAACCAAGTGAACGGCGCAGGCACATTTGGAAGAAAAGCACAAAGAGCAGTTGTGGTACAACAGTTACAAGCAATGTTGAATTCCAACGATGCTATTAGAGATGATGCATCAAGATTGTTCAACTTGATGGCATGTCCTGCTTACCCAGAATTAATTGGAGAAATGGTAACATTAAACTATGACAGAGGTTTGACAGCTTTTGTAATAGGTGATGCTCCATTTAGATTGGCTCCAGACGCAACTTCTTTAAATGAGTGGGCCACAAACGTAAACCTTGCAGTGCAAGACAGTGATGCAGGATTAACCACACGAGATGAATACTTAGGTGTATTTTATCCATCAGGATTTACCAGTGACAACGCTGGTAGAGATGTTGTAGTTCCACCAAGTCACATGATACTTAGAACTATTGCATTGAGCGATCAAGTTTCTTATCCTTGGTTCGCACCAGCAGGTACGAGACGTGGTGGCATTACTAATGCTTCTGCAGTTGGTTTTGTAAGCTCTGAAGGCGAATTTGTGAACACAGTATTGAATGAAGGTCAAAGAGATACATTGTACTCTTCAAATGTGAACCCAATCACAGTGATCACAGGAGCAGGTCTTGTTAACTATGGTCAAAAAACCAGAGCAAGAAATGCATCAGCATTGGACAGAATCAACGTGGCAAGATTGGTAATCTACATGAGAAGCCAGTTACAAAAATTAGCTAAACCTTATGTGTTTGAACCCAATGACAAAATCACTAGAGATGAAATCAAACAACAAACAGAAAGTTTATTGCTAGAGTTAGTAGGCACTAGAGCACTGTATGACTTCTTAGTCGTGTGCGATGAGAGCAACAACACTCCAGCCAGAATAGATCGTAATGAATTGTACTTGGACATAGCAATTGAACCAGTAAAAGCAGTTGAGTTCATTTACATACCGTTACGTTTAAAAAACACAGGGGAAATATCAGGTTTATAATTAACTTATAAATACTATTAATAGGAGAAACAATGAGTATATCTACACTATCTAAATTAACAGTACCTTTGGCCAGCAACGCAAGTGCGTCGGGTCAAGGTTTGTTGATGCCAAAACTGCAGTATCGTTTTAGAGTATCTTTGGAAAATTTTGGCGTGTCAACACCAACCACAGAATTGACAAAACAGGTGATGGACGTAACCAGACCAAATTTATCTTTTGAAAAAATTACTTTGGATGTGTACAACTCAAAAGTTTATCTAGCTGGCAAACACACTTGGGAGCCTATCACATTAAATTTAAGAGAAGATGTCAACAACAACGTTCAAAAATTAGTGGGCGAACAGTTACAGAAACAATTTGACTTCTTTGAACAATCCGCAGCAGCATCAGGAGCTGATTATAAATTCTTAACTAGAATTGAAATATTAGATGGTGGCAATGGCGCATTAAGTCCAAACATTCTAGAAACTTTTGAACTGTATGGTTGCTATTTAGAAAGCGCCAACTACAATTCTTTAGCTTATCAAGAAAACACACCCGTCAGCGTAACTCTAGCCATAGCCTATGATAATGCCATACAAACACCTAAAGGCACTGGCATTGGCACAGAAGTAGGCAGAACAATCAGTTCATTAGCCACAGGCGGCGGACAATAATCCATAATTAAATTGATTCAAAAAAGGGGTCTTACACGGCCCCTTTTTTTATTTACATAGCATAGATTTACAGCATATAAATAATAGCATGCCTAGTTTAATCAAAGGATTTTTAGATAACGTATTCAAAGGAGCTCTCAATCCCAAAGGTAATCTAGCAGATTATCAACACGCAGCAAGGATGTTTGTGGATGATAGTTTTAGACTGGCTCCAAAACAAAAATTTTTATATCACGTATCTTTTAACATCAATGATAAAGCTGCAATTTCACTTCCTAATTTTAATTCAACAGTCACTGAAGAATTAAACATGTTGGTCAAATCAGTGGATCTACCTAAGTATTCAATCACCACCACTACCAAACAACAGTATAATAAAAAAAGAAAATTGCAAACAAGACTGGATTATGATCCAATCACCATTGTGTTTCACGATGATAATTATGGAATAACCACTGCCATGTGGCAATTGTATTATCAATATTATTTTCGAGATGGCACTTACAGAACTAAAGATCGCTCAGGCAATGTGAACAGCACTGTGCCTCCACAATACAGCAGAGGTAGTTTTTACAATGATGAAGAATTTAACAAATATAGATATGGATTAGATAATGATTCTTCCTATGCTTTTTTTAATTCAATACAGATATATCAGATGGCAAGAAAAAGATACACTTGTTATACCTTGGTTAATCCATTGATTACAGCATGGCAGGGTGACACATTAGCATATGGCAACAACGACACAGCAGCAAACCAGATGACCATAGAATATGAAACAGTTTTTATCAGCAGAGGACCAGTGCAAGCTGGAATTGCTCCAAAAGGATTTGGTGGCAGACACTATGATCGATCACCCAGTCCGTTATCATTAGCTGGTGGAGGGACTCAAAGTTTACTTGGTACTGGAGGAGTCCTCAGTGGTGTTGCTGACATACTTGGTTTTGGCGGCGGTAACAGTCCGTTTTCAGACATAGAAGGATCTAATTCAAGAGGTGGAGGATCATTGTTAAAAAAAGCCATAGGCATTGCAAACGCAATTAAGAATGCTAAGAGATTAGGCAAAGATGGATTGAAGCAGGAAGGATTACAAGTGTTAAGAGGAGGACTAGAACAAATACAGAGAGGTGGAGTCAGCGGATTGGCCAACACTGTAATGCCAAAAACTAACACAGCAGCAGGCAATACCACTGTGGCAAGTTTGAAACGAGGTTTATAATATGCCAATTGATCCTAGATTATTAAGTCAACAAAATATTACAATACCAGATGAAGAAAGTGATCTGTACCAGATCAATGATGATATTATAAATCAAAATGTCAGCAATCAATCTTATGATGTGCCTGCGCCTACATTAACCTACAGCAATAATATTGGTCAAACAAAGATCAATGACAGTGCAGAACAAGTTAAAAATTTCTTTGACAAATATTTTGTTGAACCAATCAGTTTGCCAGCTGGTGAAGTAGATGCAGTGGTTGGATTTTTTGAAAAAAGAAAATTTGAAAAAACAGCAGCAGTGAGTGTTGCAACAATTTTGTTACAACAAGCAAGAATTGATAATGTGGATGTGTTTGTGTTATTAGACACACTTAAAGGAATTACAGATGTGCAACTCAGCAATGTAGTGACTGAGATTCTCAACGTGAATAGATCTAAAATTTCTACACTGGGATTCAAAGTAGAAAACACACAGAATCAATTTGAAAAACGTAACATAGTGGTATAATCATGCCTAGACATTATGCTCAAGGCAGATTTTCGTTGAAAAATCCAAACAAATACATGGGCATGAAAGATCCTTTGTATAGATCCAGTTGGGAATTTGCATTTATGAAATTTTGTGATGAAAGTCCTTCCATAGCTAGATGGGCAAGTGAGGCAGTGAAAATTCCTTACAGAAATCCCCTTACAGGAAGATACACAATTTATGTGCCAGATTTTTTTATCAACTATGTAGACAAAGGTGGTCAACCGCACGCTGAAATAATTGAAATCAAACCACAAAATCAAAGTATAAAAGAAAAAGTTGGCAGGAATGCTAACAACCAAGCCAGTTATATCTTAAACCGAGCTAAATGGGAGGCTGCCACTGTGTGGTGTCGTCAAAAAGGTTTAAAATTTAGAGTGATCAACGAAACCGATATTTTCCACCAAGGCAACAAGCGCCGATAAATAATACTATCATGACCAAAAAATTAGAAGATCTATTGAATCTACCAGAATCCCAAAACATTGTGAGTGATCAAAAAAACAAAGAAGAGCAGGAAAAATCTTTAGAAACTCAAAAAGAAACTTTAAGGGATATTGCTGAATTTGACAAGATCACTGCGGCATTGCCCATGGTCAAAGATTTAGGTATCATGGCAGATCAAGAGCTGGATGAAGTGGCCAAAAAAGCAATGTCTGCCTATGATGATCTGATGGATTTGGGCATGAATGTGGAAAGTAGATACAGCAGCAGAGTATTTGAGGTAGCAGGCAACATGCTTAAAACATCATTGGATGCCAAAGCTGCCAAAATTGATAAAAAGCTCAAAATGATAGACCTACAAATACGCAAACAAAAGATGGATAGAGATGGTGGAATTGACGATTCCAACATGGTGCAAGGGGAAGGCTATGTGATCACAGATCGCAACAGCTTAATTGAAAAACTTAAAAATATGGATAAATAAACACATATGGAATCAGAATTCAAGAAAATACTAGCAGAAAGCAAAAAAACCTATAAATTTAAACTAGGTCTTGCTGGTGAATTACCTACAGATATACTAGACACTTTAAAAACAGCTTTGAGCAAATACGAAATAGTGAATTTGTCCAAAGGAAAAAAGACCCCTATTCAAGAAAGACCATTAGATTTTCCAAAGTTACAAAACATGGAAGTCACATATTTTGACGCTGAATTAGCATATCCTACCACTCCAGAAATTTTAGAACAATATGTCAGTTTAGTCACTAAGATGTCCAACAGTCACGTGAAAGCAATGACAGCTATTCAACATGCAGATTATCCTACAGACCAAAAAGAAGAACCATATGTGGCCAAGTTGGAATCTCCACTTGAACAAGCAGACAAAAAAGCACAAGATCATGTGGGCCAAAAAAGAGTGATTGAAGTATTAAAACAGATGGAAAAAGATAAAAAAGCTATTACTCATGCCAAAGAAGATGCAAAAAACAAAAAAGAAAAACTAGTAATGGATAAAGAAGAAAAAGCTTCTCCATCACCATTAACCAAAGTAAAAAATGAGAAACCACAAGGTGTATCTCTAGGCAAATTGAAATAAATATTAATATGGATATCAGAGACATACTACAAAAACTTGACAAGGTTCAAAATCCCAAAGAGCTTACCAGCGAGATAGTTAGATCTAATCTCAATGAATCAGCAGCAATCAGTGTGAACATGTATGGTAATAATCCAGATGAAGTTCAAGCATTGTACAATATATTCAAAAACGCTGGATTACAATCACCAATGCCAGCACCAATGCCAGTGCAAGTGGCAATGGCACCAAAACCTATTGAAGCGCAAGATAAACCTGTAGGTGAAGATGACAGATATAAAGCCAGCACAACTCCAGATCCTAAATATGCCACTATGCCAGACACAGTGGATCCAGTCAGCGATGATCTACACAAATCTAAAAAAATGTATGCTCGCAGCCAACCTGGTGATAATCCTATGGCAGTCAAAGAAGATGAGATGTCATTGGCAGAAAAAGTTAAAGCACAACTCACTCAAGACTATGCTGCTTACAAAGAAGGTGCTGTAAAAGGTTACTTGATGGACCTAGAGCAAGACGCTGCTGAAATGTCCAAAGATGAATTCATCAAAAAACACGGTCAACGTAATGCTAACATCTGGGATAGAGTAAATTCTGAAGAAGATCAATTTGATGGCAATACTGAAGACATCGACCTAGAATAGTCAATCATTATAAAATCTCACAACTGTTGCAAAGATAAGTACTACATATGAGTACCAAAAGTCTAGATGGTGTTCTTACCAAAAAAGCACACACTAGGGAAAAATATACTGAAACACAACTGAATGAGTTGGCTGCTTGTGCAGACAATACTCTGGGCTATCTTTATTTTGCAAAGAATTTCTTTCACATTCAACATCCTGTGAGAGGCAAATTATTATTTGAACCTTACACCTATCAAAACAAACTGTTGGAAACCTATCACAAACACAGATTCAACGTGAACATGTTGCCCAGACAAAGTGGCAAAACCACATGTGCATCATCCTATTTGTTATGGTATGCTATGTTTCATCCTGACCAAACTATTTTAATTGCTGCTCACAAATACACAGGTGCACAAGAAATCATGCAACGTATTAGATATGGATATGAATTATGTCCAGATCACATCAGAGCAGGCGTGGTCAATTACAACAAAGGCTCCATGGAATTCGAAAATGGTTCAAGAATAGTATCTGCCACCACAACCAGTAATACAGGCAGAGGTATGTCCATATCATTGTTGTATTGTGATGAGTTTGCATTTGTGAATCCCACCATTGCTAGAGAATTCTGGACTTCTATATCTCCCACATTGGCCACAGGAGGTAGAGCAATTATAACCAGTACGCCCAACTCAGATGAAGATGAGTTTGCTGTGATCTGGAAAGAATCTCAAAACAAATTTGACGAACATGGCAATGAGATTGATCTAGGCATTAATGGATTCTTTGGTTACACAGCTTCTTGGGATGAACATCCAGAGCGAGATGAAAAATGGAAAGAAAGTGAATTGAGCCGCATAGGTGAAGAAAGATTTAGAAGAGAATATGGCTGTGAATTTTTAGTCTATGACGAAACATTGGTCAACAGCATTGTGTTGGCGGCATTGGAAGGCAAGCAGCCCATACTGAACATGGGTCAAACTAGATGGTATGAAAAAATAAATCCTGCTGCCACCTATGTGATAGCATTGGATCCTGCCATGGGCACCGGAGGGGATTATGCTGCTATACAAGTGTTTGAAGTGCCTTCGTTCCGTCAAGTGGCTGAATGGCGACACAATCAAACTCCTATACCACAGCAAGTAAAAATATTAAAAGACATAGTCAATTATATCAAAGAAGAATGCAAAAGTCAAACAGCTACCAACATATATTGGAGCGTGGAAAACAACACCATAGGTGAAGCAGCACTGTTGGTGATCAGTGACTTTGGAGAAGAAAACATTCCAGGATTATTTGTGAGTGAGCCCATACGAAAAGGTCACATAAGAAAATTTAGAAAAGGATTCAACACCACACACAGAACCAAGATCAGTGCCTGCAGTAGATTGAAAGGCATGATTGAAAACAACAAAATGAGCATTGCCAGCAAAGCGTTAATCAGTGAATTAAAAACTTATGTGGCAGTGGGATCAGGATTCAAAGCCAAAACAGGAGAAACTGATGATCTTATCAGTGCTACTCTATTGATATTGCGTATTGTGAGCATATTGAAGGACTGGGATCCACGCATTTACAATTCATTTTTACAGGTGGAAAATGATGAAGATGGTGGTGAACGCATACTGCCCATGCCAGTGTTTATCAGCACCACCAACAACTAAATACACATATGAACTTGAATGTCACGTCTAAAGAGCTCTTTGCTAAGATACGAGGCCGTTTTCCGGGGGTTAGCATAGGTAACCAAGCCGCAGAAGTGACCAACGATCCATCTGCAGCAAGATTTTTTGACTTCGATTTCAAAGCTGGATCCAAGGTTTTAGGCAAAGTCAGCATAAGTATTAGTGAACAAGACGGCCTAGTGGTTATACACAGTGCTGATTTGAGTCAAACTGAAGATTTGGCTGCTAGAGAAAATTGGTTTAGTTTTTTGAAAGAATTGAGACAATTTGCCAAGTCAAGAATGTTAAACTTTGACACTAGAGATATAACTAAAAGCAACTTGGAAAAAAGAGATTATAATTTTTTGAGCAATATGAACCAACCCAAAGAAGTCACTGAAGCTGCATTAACTGGTACCAATAAAACCAGTTTTCAAAACATCGGCAGCAGCAAACTGATTATCAAGCATTCAGCTGCAGTGGATGAAGAATTCGCTGCTGGTCGCACACACAAAATTCTTTCCATCTATGTAGAAAATGTGGACGGTGAAAGATTCAAGTATCCATTCAAACACATCAACGGTGCTAGAGCAATGGCACGTCACGTGAGCGAAGGTGGCAAACCCTATGATGATTTTGGCAAACATATTGTATCATTGAGTGAAGAACTTTCTAAATTAAGAAAATTTAAAAATTACGTGAACAGATCTGCTGTGATGGCTGAGACTCTAAAAGAATATGCTGTGGTGATCAATGACAGAATTGAAGAGATCAAAGAAACCATACAAGGATTACAAAAAGAAAGTTTCTACAAGCTAACTAAAGAAAACTTCAAACTGAGTGACCAAGTTATAGTGCCAGAAGATGTAAAAGAAAATTGGATTGATGAGTTAACAATTAAAACTTTCAATAATGAATTGCAAGAAGTGTTTCCTTACATATACAAACTGGTTACACAAAGACCCATTAAAGAAATCACTGCTGAAGACATTGATGCAGAAGCGTCTGGTTATCAAGGCAGCACAGAAACAAGAAATTTAAAATACAATGTGAATGGTGATTTTGACAGAAGCAGACCAGTGTCAGACAAAGATGCATTCACCATACAGGATCTATTGAAAAAGAATGGCATTGAATCAGAAGTAACTCCTGATGAAGGCAACTTTCAAGGCATATTGATATACACCAATGCTGCTCCACAGAGTGTGGAAAAAGTTTTGGGCAACATGATCGAAACCTCTCTAGATCCCATTGAACAATTTGAAAAAATTTTAGATTCAGTTATTGATGAAGGAGAAAACACATTGTTTTCCTCTGACTCAGAAGAACAGAAACAAGCATTGGAAAAATTAAATTTATTAATGAAGAGTCATTTTCCCGCAGGCGTAAACGGAGTGAATGGTTTAGAAAGTTTAGAAGGCATCATAGATGATCCTAATTTGAATGATCAAATTAGAGAGATTGGTAAAAAAGACAGTGACAATTGTATTAGACCTTTGATCATGGCCTACATACAAAACAAAAAACCAGACATGTTGAAAAGAATCAACACTGGCGATATGAAAATGTCAACAGAAGGCAATCAATTTGCACAAGCAGTGCAAAAAGCCAAAGCAGCAGGAATGAAACCCGGCGACAAATTTAAAGTGGGCGACAAAGAATTTACATTGAAGGACGCCATGGATATGGCAGGCATCAGTGACACATCATTGCAAGATGATGCTGACATGGATCCAAACCAATCACCTCAGGCTCAGACCTATGCAGGCAAATCTTCTGCATCTCAAGAAAAAGAAGAAGTGCAAAAAATATTGAACAAACATCCAGATGCTTACAAAAAATTTAAGGCAGGAGATGACTTGTACAATAACAAAGAGTTGTATTCAGAATTGGCCGACTATTACCACGATAATGGAGATATGCCTTATGGTACATACACCGCTAAAGATGGCGATCCTATCAACTGGATCACCACTAGATTGGCTGATATGGGATTGATTGAAACCACTCAAACAGAAGGCACTATAGAAGATGAATATAAATTTCGTGATTGGTTAAAGAAAACACACAACAAGCAAGTGCATGAATTAAAACCACAAGAATATGCAATCATTTCAAAACAATACAGAGACGAACAAGGTAAAAAAGAATCCTCGCATCCAGGCGAAGGATCTGCAGAAGAATTGGCCAAAGAAATTTGGAACAACACTCCAGCATTGCACGATGAATACAAAGACTGGAAAGAATATATGGATTCAGAAGATTTTCAAATGGACTCAGACAAATTACGCAGTAAATTTGAAAGCACAGGCGGTGGCCCTACCATTAGACAAATGAGTGATTTAGAATTGGCCAACTTTTTAAACACCACTGTGGCTGAAATCAAAAAAGACAGACAAGCAGCAGAAGAAGCAGCTATGGAATTGAATAAAAAATATTCTGAAGATAATAAATCCAGCAAACAAGATCTACACAAAGGCTCCACTAAAATAGAAGAATTGGTTAAGAGTTTTTACGACTACACCACCAATAAATTTCCCAAAGGTGAAACAGCAGTGATCACAGCAGTGCAGAAACAATACGGAGATGCTGGTGCCAAAACTGCCATTGAAACCATCAAAGCTCTGCAGAGCGGTCAGAACAAAGAGATTGAACGCATCAAACAACTGGCAGGCTATTCTACCAAAAATTAATATTTCATTAACTACACACTTGACTAAATACACATATTAATATAGTATATAAGATATGTGCTATATTAAAGTGAGGCACAAACATAAACAGGCAAACAATAAGGAGGCTTATAATGGCTACACTAGCAGACATCCGCAATAAGTTGAAGGAACAAGAAGTTCGTTCAAGCGGCAACAACAAGACAAGCGGCGGCGACAACGCAATCTATCCATTCTGGAATCTAAAAGAAGGTGAACAATCAACTGTTCGATTCTTGCCAGATGGCGACTCAAACAACACTTTCTTCTGGAGAGAACGTTTGATGATCAAACTTCCATTCAATGGTATCAAAGGAGAAACTGATTCAAAACCAGTTCAGGTCCAAGTGCCATGTATGGAAATGTATGGAGACTCTTGTCCTATTCTATCTGAAGTTAGAGGATGGTTCAAAGATCCCAACTTGGAAGACATGGGAAGAAAATATTGGAAAAAAAGATCATACATTTTCCAAGGTTTTGTAAAAGAAGATCCATTAAATGAAGAAACCAAACCAGCTAATCCAGTTAGAAGATTTATTATTGGACCACAAATATTCCAAATAATAAAAGGTGCTCTGATGGATCCTGAGATGGAAGATCTTCCTACAGACAAAATCAACGGAGTTGATTTTAAAATTATCAAAACCAGCAAAGGTGGATATGCAGACTATTCAACTTCTGCTTGGTCTAGAAAAACCAGACCGTTATCTGAAGATGAAAACAAAGCAGTGGAAACACATGGTTTGTACAACATGAGCGATTACTTGCCTAAAAAACCAACTGAGGTTGAGTTGAAGGTGATGAAAGAAATGTTTGAAGCATCTGTGGATGGCGAGGCGTATGACTTGGAAAAATTTGGACAATATTTTCGTCCAGCAGGCATGTCATCTAGAACTGGAGACCCAGTGGTTAACACCAATGTTAAAGCTGAAACACCAAAGCCAATAGCAGTATCAACAGCAAAAGTTGAAACAAAAACTGAATCTGTGGCTGCAACTGCTCCTAAAGCAGAAAGCAAAAGCAGAGCTGAAGATATTTTGGCAATGATAAGGTCTAGACAAAAACAATAAAAAGTGATATAGTGTAGTGGAGGGCAGCAATGTTCTCCACTGCGAATAAACAAAAGGAAAAAATTTATGGCTACAAAGGCTTTCGACATATCGAAATTTAGAAAAACATTAACAAAATCCATTGAAGGATTGGGACTGGGATTCAATGATCCCACTGATTGGATTTCCACAGGCAATTATGCACTGAACTATTTGATGTCAGGTGATTTTGAAAAAGGCATACCACTGGGCAAAGTCACAGTGTTTGCTGGAGAATCAGGATCGGGTAAGTCATACATAGCTTCAGGCAATCTGGTGAGACACGCACAGAAGCAAGGCATATATGTGGTGTTGGTGGACACAGAAAACGCTCTGGATCAAAATTGGTTGCAGGCATTGGGTGTGGATTGTGATGAAAAAAAATTATTAAAATTAAATCTTAGCATGATTGATGATGTGGCCAAAACCATATCTACATTTATGAAAGAATACAAAGCAGAACATGGAGACAACAAAGACACTGCTCCTAAAATATTATTCATCATAGACAGTTTGGGCATGCTGATGACTCCCACTGATGTGAATCAATTTGAAGCAGGTGATATGAAAGGTGACATGGGTCGTAAGCCCAAAGCACTCACAGCACTGGTGCGTAATTGTGTGAACATGTTTGGCAGTTGGAATGTGGGATTGGTAGCAACCAATCACACGTATGCTTCACAAGATATGTTTGATCCAGATGATAAAATATCAGGTGGTCAAGGATTTGTGTATGCCAGTTCAGTGGTGGTAGCAATGAAAAAATTAAAACTAAAAGAAGACGAAGATGGCAACAAAGTCAAAGAAGTATTGGGCATTAGAGCAGCCTGTAAGATAATGAAAACAAGATTTGCCAAGCCTTTTGAAACTGTGCAAGTTAAAATACCCTATGAAACTGGCATGGATCCCTACAGTGGATTGGTGGAACTGTTTGAAAAAGAAGGCATACTGACAGCATCTGGCAACAGATTAAGATATGTGGACCTCAAAGGTGTGGAACACTTAGAGTACAGAAAAGGTTGGACCGGTGAAAAATTGGATATGATTATGAAAGAATATCACAAGATCAAACCAAAATCTGAAACAGAAACAATTGCAGTGAAGGAAGAAAAATAATGCAGGACGCTAGTCAAGTAACTGAAATTTGGCAATTTTTTAAAGAGTACGTGGATAAAAAACAGATCGAAGTAGTAGCTGAAAAATTTGTGGAAATGTGCGCTGATCATGGTGTTACAGATGACACATTCAAAGAAGTCATGGGCAATGACCAAGACCTGGACAAGGCTATAGCATACTATTTAGACATTGAAGAAGACGAGGATCAATAATGTCTGGATGGTATCAAAAGATATCCAAAGACATCAGTACCATTCCTGAGGCATTGGAATATTTTGAAAATCAACTGCAAGAAGCCAAACTGGAAATTAAAATCAGAGGCAATGTGGAAAAACAGGCAGCAGAAATGCCAGGCATTGTGGAACACAGATTCAATCAATTGCAAGAATTAGAAGCAGTATTAGAATATCTCAACATTGAATTGCGTAGACTGCGCAGTTCTTATTTTAAAAAATATTTCGAAAGCTACAACAGAGCACTCACCAGCAGAGAAGTGGAGAAGTATGTGGATGGTGAAGCAGATGTGGTGGATTACGAAAAGATCATCAATGATTTCGCACTGATGCGCAACAAATGGTTGGGCATCTGCAAAGGTCTGGACCAAAAACAATGGCAGATGACCAACATAGTGAAACTGCGTGTGGCTGGTATGGAAGACGCCAGCATCTAATCAATCAAAACCATTTTCCTAAATCACTGCCCAGCGTAAATAGCACAGCACTCTATAATCATGAAATTACTAATCAACAACAAAGAACTGGCATATTTCCTTTGTAGTCTACTTTCTTTTTTTCAAATAGCTAGAGCACAAGTCACATATGACACGAGAGAAAGTGCTAATCATATTAAACTTATCAAAAGAAATATTAGATTACACAGACGTCATCTAAGAAAGTTGCGTAATTCTGGTGAGGTTAAACACGTGGAGCAAGCAAATAATGAAAGATTTAGTTTTGGCAAGTGGCCAGGCAAGTTGGAAAAAATTCTATATCGAGAGTTGTGTACATACGTGGGAAAAATATGGGAGAAAATGGATAGTCAGCATAGCCAATATTTTGAATTAATACACAACAACATGGACCAGGTTATAGCAGTGTTGGGAGAACAGCGTGTGCTTGACCTTTACAAAAAAAGCAAGTACAAATATTTTGTCAAGAGCACTGGTGACACCATAGACCCTCACGCAGAATATGTGCGCAGACAAAATTTTACCAATTACTCTGAGGACTGTTTGATTAGAAATACCACAGGCAACGAGCAACTGCTAACAGAAAAGATTGATAAAAAATATCCTATGTGGTTCATAGACAGCGGCTACACCAACTTTTTAGAATCCAATAAAAAATGGCACAGACTGGTACGCAATCACATACATCATGATCAGATGTTTGAAGCGCCTGTGGACAGACTGGCCAACTTTGCAAGTTTCCCCCGACCTTGGCGTGAGTCAGGAGAAAAAATACTGATCATAGAGCCAGGTCCTTTTGCTGCCAGTATATTTCATGTGGATCTTAAAACGTGGAAATATGATGTGGAGCGTGAATTAAAAAAATACACAGACAAGAAGATTGTGTTCAGAGAAAAAGCAGAGAAAAAGATACGCACCAGTCTTGTGGAAGAACTTCGCAATGAAGATTATTACTGTGTGGTCAGTATCAATTCCAATGCTGCCACAGAGGCCATTTGGAGTGGTATTCCTGTGATCACATTGGATCGTCATATCACCACACCAGTATCACGCAATAAACTTGCAGACATTAATAATTTACACAAACCACATCTAGCCAGATGGTTGTGTGCTGTGAGTTACAGTCAGTTTACCCAAGATGAATTGTATGATGGTACTGCTATAAAAATTGCGAGGAAATATCATGTCTAAACTGACCACAGTATCATATTTAGACATATTACCCCCACACAACAAGAGCGAAGAAAAATCCAACATATTGAAATTTTTTCATCAAGGAGTTAATGCAGCAGGAGACACAGGCATATTGCTGAAAGGATTCAACTGTGTACCCTGTGATGTGGCCTGCATCATGGGATATGTGCATAAGGATGGCAAACATTTGCCTCATTTGGATTTGAGACAAAAAATATTGGATTATCAAAAACAATCTGGCAAAAAGACACTTATCGCAGACAGTAACTTATTTTTATACATGAACAAAGATAATCCTTTACATTATCTAAGATACAGTTTCGATGGAGTATTTCCCACCACAGGATTTTATTTTGATAAGGATGTGAATGCTGATAGATGGATCAAAATAAGTAGGGCTATGAATATCACTTTGAAACCTTATAGAACTGTGGGCAATCATATACTGATTTGTTTGCAACGCAATGGTGGATGGAGCATGGCAGGATTGAGTGTGATTGATTGGTTGGACGCTACTGTGAAAAAAATACAACAAGTTTCCAGTAGGCCTATTGTGGTAAGACCACATCCAGGTGATAAAAAAATTATGCGTATTTTAAAATTAAAATATAACAATGTTACATTGAGCAATAAAGCTAGTCTGTTGCAGGATCTACAGAACGCTTGGGCCACTGTGGTATATAATAGTTCACCCAGCGTGGCCAGTGTCATAGAAGGAGTACCTGCGTTTATCACAGATCCTGAACCTCGTCACAGTCAAAGCTACGCAGTGGCTAATATGGATTTGAGTCAGATTGAAAATCCCATATTACATGAGCGTCAAACCTGGGTGGAACGTCTAGCCATGTGTCATTGGAACTTTGCTGAAATGCAATCAGGTGAAGCATGGAATTTTTTTAGGAGATACGTATGAAATTAGAAATTATTACCAGCTTCAATCAAAAATATTATGATCTGATAGGCAAGGATGCTGTGGATTCTTGGTTGAAATATTGGCCTGAGGAGTATAGTCTTACTTGCTATGTGGAAGAATTTACTATGCCTGAACACTCTCGAATCAAACAGATACCATTTGACAATTTGTGTAAAGAATATTTTGAATTTCAAAAAACATCTGTCAAACAAATAAACAAATTTGCTAAGAAGGCATTTACTTTTATACACGCCATGGAGAATTCCACAGCCGATAGAATCATATGGTTGGATGCAGATGTGATAACCTTACAAGCATTGCCAAAATCTTTATTATTGAAAATTTTACCTATAGATGTGCTCAGTACTCATATGGGAGTGATCTATTATGCAGATAAATCTGGTAACCCTGGTCAATGGTTTGTGCCTGAAACAGGATTCTTTGCAATCAACACTCAACACGCAGTATTTGAAAATTTTAAAACTGAATACAAACGTCATTATGTGGAAAAAGATCATAAACATTTGAGAAGATTTTATGACAATGATGTATATGGACATGTGTTTGAAAAATTAAAAGCTCCTGGTTATGATTTGTGTGACAAATTTGATAAAGGTTATAAAACACCACTACCACACACTGAATTAGCAATGTATTTGAAACATTACAAGGCCAAAGGCAGCAAAAAAGAATATATAAAAAGTAAATAAAATATAGTATGAATCATTTTTATCAAAATATTGACGGATTTATGAGTCATAGAAATACTATTTTTCTTGATATAGTTTTACAAAATTTTCCTGTTCAAGGAACTTGGGTAGAGTTAGGATCTTGGACTGGAAAATCTGTAGCATATTGTGTGGTAGAATTATTAAAAAAAAATGCACTAGGAAAATTTTATGCTATAGACACCTGGTGTGGAGGTGAAGAACTGAAGAATAATGAAAATACAAAAAATATTAAAGAAATTTTTTATAAAAATATACAACCTATAATTGACAAAATAGAAGTTATTGAATCTTTAAGTTGGGACGCAGCTATAAAATTTGATGATAATTCTGTTGATTTTTGTTATGTGGATGCAGGACACACTTATGAATGCGTTACAAAAGATTTGCACGCTTGGTGGTCCAAAATTAAAACAGGTTCATATTTTGGCGGAGATGATTATACTAAGGGACATCCTGGAGTTCAAAATGCTGTTTGGGATTTCTTTGGTCCAAAAAAAATTAAAGTAAGTAGAAGTGGCCGCTGTTGGTTTGTTAAAAAATAATAAGTAATTGCAAAGGATTATGAATGAATATTATTACTGTACTGAAAAGCAGCCCTACTTGGACTCCAGAATACGTCATAAAATTAAAAAAAGCTGTAGATAAAAACTTAACAATTGATCACAATTTTTATTGCATAACTGATGTATCAGAAATATCAGGAATAAAAACATTGCCAATGATACCTTTAACTCCTAGCAATGCTTGGGGAGTATGGGCAAAACCTCAATTATTTAGAAAAGATTTAAAATTTACTGAAAATTGCCTATATATAGATCTTGATACAATTATTTGCGGTAGTTTAGATAGATTTATTATGGAGTGTGCTCATCACAAATTTTTAATGTCTGCGTGTCCGTGGAAGGGACCTATCAGTTGTTCTGCATTAATGTGGTGGAATGGAGATTATTCAAATCTTTGGGATAAATTTCTAACAAAACCTATAACGGAATGGCATACTCAGTATCAGACTATGGAGAAATACGTTGATCAAGGTTTTATTTCTGATTATGTAGAACACAAATTATTTCAAAATGTTCTTTCAAATATAGATTATATAGGAAGAATTAGTAAACGTGAAATGCGACCTAAAAGCTCTCATAGCTTTTTATTTTGTTCGGGCAATCGAAAACCCTGGAATAGTTTACACCACCCTGACGTTAAGAAATATTGGGATTTGTAATTTTTTTAAAATTTAAATTGGTCGATTCTATTTTAGAAATAACGTATGTTGAACATTTTTTTTCGTTAGTTATATATGTTAAAAAATATCCTCGAGAATTAATAAATTCATGCACAGCTTTTACTACTCCCGGAAATGATTTTCCGTCATAGTCGTGCCCTAAAATTAATCCGTCAGTCTTTACTAACTTATCACAGTTTATTAGATCATTTAAACACCCTTCATAGCTA
>Ga0209356_1000173_pt1 | contig 24678 bp, 18 predicted proteins | sample LauGreFaBDMM15SN_2_FD_188213 | JGI IMG/M metagenome (GOLD analysis project Ga0209356, IMG submission 188213) | Freshwater lake microbial communities from Lake Michigan, USA - Fa13.BD.MM15.SN (SPAdes) (version 2) | ecosystem: Environmental > Aquatic > Freshwater > Lake | place: Lake Michigan, USA...
CAGTTGCAGTGAGTGGCATTTCTTCAATAAAAATAATCTCGTCGGGTACGCACCATTTAGCCATTTTTCCTTGAAAAAGTTGCCATATCTCTTCTTTGAGTAATTGCTCACTACGAATGTAGTTCGGTTTTTTGACCGCAACGAGTAAAGGTCTTTCATCCCATTTGGGATGAGCAATCGCAATGCAGGCCACTGCTAATAAATCGGGGTGAGCGCTGGCAATATTTTCGATAGCAATTGATGAGATCCATTCTCCACCTGATTTAATAACATCTTTAGTTCTGTCAGTGATCTGCATATTACCTGCAGCATCAATCGTGGCCACATCACCCGTTGGAAACCAACCATCTATCAAAGGCGACTCTTCAACTCCAAAATAGTTATTAATCACGCAAGAACCTTTAACCATTAAATTACCAAAAGCAACTCCGTCATGAACTAGTTCTAGACCATCTTCGTCAACAATCTTCATTTCGATACCAAATAATGCCCGCCCTTGCTTCTGTAAAATCTTATGCTGTTCAGAAATTGGTTTTTTTAAATCAGCTCCAGTTAAGGTCGCGAATGTCCCAAGAGGAGACAACTCTGTCATTCCCCAAGCATGAATAACCCGCACACCTAAATGATTAAGGCTATCCATCATCTGCGGTGGACAAGCTGACCCGCCAACAACTGCTTTTTTGAAATGAGTAAACGTTTGACCATTTTCGCTCATGTGTAACAGTAAATTTGACCAAACAGTTGGCACACCTAAAGACATCGTTACCTCTTCTGACCGAATTAATTCAAAAAGAGATGGGGCGTCTAATTGAGGCCCGGGCAGAACTAGCTTTGCACCAACCATCGGGCAACTGTATGGAATTCCCCAGGCGTTGACATGAAACATTGGAACTACTGGCATGATCGTGTCGGACGCAGACAAATCAAATGAGTCTGGTAGAGCGCTCACATAGGCATGAAGCCGGGTTGAGCGGTGACTAAATAATGCCCCTTTGGGGTTTCCAGTAGTACCTGACGTATAACATAGAGCTGCAGCTAAATTTTCATCAAATACTGGCCACGTAATATCTCCAGACTCTTTACTGAGTAGCGTTTCGTAAGATAAGAGATTTGGTATTTTACTAATCGGAATCAAATCCTCATCAACCATACAGACCCAATACTGAACACTAGGACATACGGCTTGTAATTTTTCTACTAATGCTAAAAAGCTCAAGTCAAAGAAAATTACCTGATCCTGCGCGTGATTAATAATGAAGACAATTTGATCTTCAAATAATCTCGGATTAATCGTATGACAGACTAATCCACTCCCAGAAATACCATAATACAACTCAAGGTGACGGTATCCATTCCAAGCTAGCGTACCAACCCGATCGCTTAATTGTAGGCCAAGTCTAGTAAGTACCTGAGAGACTTTGCGCGCTCTGAACTCGCAATCTGAATAGGTATAGCGGTGTATATCCCCTTCAACTCTCTTAGAAACAATCTCGGTAGTAGCGAATTGAGTACTTGCATGCTTTAACAAGTCAGAAATCATCAGTGGTCGAGACATCATTTGACCACTTAACCCATATTCACTCCCTAAAATAATATTTTTTTCCATGAATATTCCTAAATCTTTACTTCTATCATACTTGCGAATTCATTGAATGCAAGTCAATTTGTGGTTTAATAAAAGTTGAACTCGTTAGCCTCTAAATAGAAAGAATGATAATGCCAATCACCTTAGAACAGTTTGCTCATGAATGTCACGTACTACTCAAAAATAATCCGAATCCAATAGGTAGGCAACAAGTTGCTGATCTTTTATCAACCCTTCTGAAAGACACGCAATTTATCGATCTTCATATTAATGACTCTGTTGGCGAGAGAAAAATTATCTATGAAGATTCTGAACTTGGTTTTTGTATTCTTGCGCACAATTATGTTGGTGCTAAAACGAGTGGCGCTCATGATCACGCTCATTCTTGGGCGATCTACGGCCAAGCTCGGGGCGAGACTGAAATGCGTGACTATGCTCTTCTCGAGCCCGGCTCGTTTGAAACTCCAGGGAAAGTTAAATACCTTCGTACCTACTCACTTTCGCCTGGCATGGCCCATGTATACAATGAAGGTGATTTGCACTCCCCGAAAAGGTCAGGCCCTACCAGCTTAATAAGGATTGAGGGAACGGATATGTCCAAGGTTAAACGCTTTGAATACCAAATAGTCGAACCTATTTAGTATCTCATCCTCTTTTACTAAGGCATTCTGAAATGCTGTCTGAGAAAAATCAATTTAGTTTTTCTTATTCGAGCTAGGACCATCCATAGGGCATCGGAAGTGATTTATTACTGATGCCTTTATTTTGCCAATATAACCACTCTTAACACTTGTATTTACTCGGCAACAATGCCACTTGTTTTAATGACTTGAGACCATTTATTAATCTCACTTCGCAAAAATTTATCCATACCTATACGATTCAAATTAGAAACTTAGTCACCCCATATTCCAAAATTACGGGACGCGGGCGAGGGTTGAGTCCAAGATATTGGATAGGTTTTACCGCCTTTACCAATACGGGACCATATCCAAACCACAATAAATAATACGACAACGCCAAGTAGGACTGTAGTGACAATCTGCATAAAGCTAGCATGAGCTTGGATCATAATTAACGGATTAGCGCCAGCAGGTGGATGCGTTGTTCTCGTTATTAATAAAACACCAATTGTTAAGATAACTGCGATGATTGATACTTGCAGGGCATCCCCAAAAAACTGATAAGCCAGCACACCAATTAAACTACTCAGAATATGCCCCCCAAATAAAGCCCTTGGCTGAGCTGCAGGCGTAGTAGTCAGGCCAAATAAAAAAAGTGTTGAGCCTCCCAGAGAAGCCAGAAGAAGTGGAGAACTAGTTTGCGTCAGAGATAGTGCCAAGGAGATTGCGATAGCTGAACCCAGCATAATCCAGGCTAAACGTAATAAATACGTTTTAGTCATCCTTTAATTTGCCAATATCTCGGATCACTTTTACCATGCGGTCGCCATCTTCTTTTGAGAATTTCTTAAATTCAACAGCGTCACGATAATCAAAAATAATTTTTCTTTTTTCCATCGCGTTTTGCATTTCACCGCTGTCAACCGCTTGTTTAACTGCCTTTTTAAGAACCTCAACAATCTCCTGGGGAGTGTTTTTGGGGACAAACAAGCCATTCCAAATATTATATTCAGCGTCGTACCCATCCTCCCGATAGGTTGGCGTATTTGGGAAAAACTTAATTCTCTTTGCGCTAGTCACGGCTAATGGCCGTACTTTTCCGGAAGCAATCTGAGCCAGTGCTACAGATGGAATAACCGCAGTTAGATCAACTTGACTACCAAGTAAAGCCATCATGGATGGTCCGCCGCCTGCAAAAGGAATCTGCTTAAACTTTGCATTACCAGCATAACCTAGCATTTCCATAGCCAAATGAATCGGTCCAAAATTTCCCGAAGATGAATAAGTAATCTCTCCTGGCTTCTCTTTAGCCGTCTTTACTAAATCACCCAAAGATTTCCATGGAGACTCTGATCTAACTAATAAAATTAAAGGATCGTTAGATATCATCGCAACTGGTTCAAGATCCTCGATGGCATATAAAGCAGTCTTGCCTTGAATTTTTTTTGCTTCTGGTGAAACCATGACTGATGACAAACCAATTAATAACGTATAGCCATCCGGATTAGCCTTAGCGACAAAAGATGCCCCTAATTCTCCACCCACACCTGGTTTAAAATTGACAATAACAGGTTGCTTTAAGATGGGGGCAAGAGCGTCACTTAAAATTCTAGCATTTGCATCTGAGGATCCACCCGGTGGGTTTGGTACAACTAATGTAATTGGCCCTAATGGATATGACTGAGCTACTTTTGTAAAAAGTAGAAATATTGCTAAAGTCGACAACAAAACTTGACATACAATTTTGTAAATTGCCATTCATCCTCCGCGTTGTGTAAATGCAATACTCCTTTAGCAAATATAACTTCTGCTCGCTAATTAGACAAATTCATCCAATAAATAATTCGTCTACGCAAAAGTAATACCAATATTCTTAAAGTTTTTAACCACCTCAGGCCCCCAACGCCGATCTACCTCTTCGGCAATTTTTGGATCAAATGCAACGTCGCCAAAAGTATCTGCTAATGAGCCTTGGACAAGAACTAACAACTTGGCATTAGGTAAATCGGAAGCGTTACGAAATCGCCTATAAACTCCAGGGGGAATTGATACTAAATCAAATGGCTCTAAAAAAATACTCTCTTCACCATCATTACCCCAAATAATCTCATAACGACCAGTCAAACACATAAAAGTCTCAACCGTTCTTTGATGATTATGCAGCGCTGGACCTTGCCCAATAGGACATTCAGCAATCGCCACTTCGAGGCCCGGGACACCCAATACCGCAGGCTTTGCAGCCTTTCTAGTATTGCCCTCTGGAGCCATAACGGAATAGACACTTTGCGCTGCGATTAATTCGTACGCTTCACCTGGGATACCAACTGTTTCATGATTAAAACTTTTCTTACTTGGAATTAAGTCCTGAAAGCGCGCTGTAAAGGCGCGCATCTCTTCTTGGGTATAAGTTTTGCCCTCCATAAGTCTCCTTTTATAAATGGTCTAGTAATATCTATTTTTTAGTTTGAGAAGTCATTGTGCGATGACTTGACGACTATTTTTCTCATTTAATTGTAATACTTCTTGCAATATGGTTATGTTTACGGTTTTATTTTTGCTTCTTTAATTACTTTTGCCAAAATCTCCATTTCTGACTTTATCGTATTAGCCATTTTTTCAGGGCTACTTCCAATTGTTTCAGCAAAACCATCTGCTTCTATTTTCTTTTTATAGGCTGCACTTGCTGTGATTTCAAGTGTGGCCCGATTGAGCCTTTGAATAATTGCTTCAGGTGTTCCTGCAGGCGCCCACATCCCATAAAAAATATTTGCCTCATAATCGGATAAACCGGTAGTTTCTGAAATTTTAGGAACATTAGGTAATTGTGGATTTCGACTGTTACCGGTTACGGCAATCGCTCTCAAATTCCCAGCTTGTATATGAGGCAGCGCAACTCCTAAACCGGCAAAATATAATGGTACATGCCCAGCCAAATTATCTGCTAGGGCTGGAGCACCTCCCTTGTAGGGAATGTGCTCCATCTTAATGCCAGCCTTTTGATTCAGTAACTCACCAGCAATATGAGCCATACTACCATTCCCAAAAGATGCATAACTAATAGACCCAGACTTCGTTTTGGCTAATGCAATTAATTCTTGAACATTCTTTGCCGGAAAGCTTGGGTGAGCAACTAAGATTAAATCTAATGAGGCAACTTGAGAAATCGGTGCAAAATCTTTAATGGTGTCGTAAGGCAACTTAATACCCATTACTGCATTAGTTGCATGGGAAGTCATGCTATGAAACATAATGGTGTAACCATCAGGTGCAGATCTAGCTACAGTCTCGGCACCAATGATGCCATTAGCGCCACCCTTATTTTCGATAACAATTTTTTGACCTAACTTCTCAGCCAGTAAAACTGCAAAACCTCTTCCTAAAGAATCATTACCCCCGCCAGGTGGCCAAGGTATTACCATCTTAATCGGCCTATTAGGGTCTATAACCGGTTGGGAATATCCTATAGGCAATATCAAGAAACTCAGAATAATCAACAGGTATCTAACTCTGTAAAATCTTGAAAACATACTATCTCCTTTTGAAATTTTTTTTAATTTACTATTTTTAGCATTCACTACCAAGGTTTTAAAAAAGACCAGAAATCTTGCCCTGATCATCAACATCAATTGAATTTGCTGCAGGGATCTTTGGCAAACCCGGCATCGTCATAATGTCGCCACATACCGCCACAATAAATTCTGCACCAGCCGATAGTCTCACCTCACGAATATTCAAAACATGCCCCTGTGGTGCCCCACGCAGAGTTGGGTCTGTAGAAAATGAATATTGATTCTTAGCAATGCAAATAGGGTAATGACCATATCCAGCAGCCTCATAAGAGGATAACTTTTCCATAATTTTTTTATCTGCAGATACCTCGCTCGCACCGTATATTTTTAAAGCAACCGCTTTAATCTTTTCGATTAATGGCATATTACTTTCGTATACAAATTTAAATTGCGACGGACCATTACATAGTTTGACTACAGCATGCGCTAAATCAGTAGCGCCCTTACCACCCTCAGCCCAATGCTTCGCCGGAATAACCTCTACTCCATATTGTGCAGTAGTCGATTTTAATAACTCAATTTCTGCCACAGTATCTTCTTGCCGCAAATTGATTGCAACAACGCAAGGTAGTCCATAGTGATCTCGAATATTCGTAATATGCTTTTCTAAATTTACCAACCCCTTCTTGAGAGCGTCGAGATTCTCTTTTCCGGTCTCTTTTACTTCAATACCACCGTGATATTTGAGTGCTCGTATAGTAGCCACTAAGACTACCGCCGATGGCACTAAACCAGATTTTCGGCATTTAATATCGATAAACTTCTCCGCACCTAAGTCTGCACCAAAGCCAGCTTCAGTAACAACGTAGTCAGCAAGCTTTAAAGCTGTTTTTGTTGCAATAACGGAATTACACCCATGTGCAATATTGGCAAATGGCCCGCCATGAATTAAGGCAATGTTACCCTCTAAAGTTTGTACTATATTCGGAGAAAATGCTTCTTTCAACAAAGTTGCCATGGCCCCCTGCGCATTTAAATCACTCGCCAAAATGGCTTTTTGATCAGGAGTATATCCAACTACGATTCTTCCCAATTTTTCTTTTAAATCTTTTAAGTTGTTGGCTAAGCAAAAAATTGCCATAACCTCTGAAGCCACCACAATATCAAAACCATCCTCTCGGGGATAGCCGTTACCAGGCCCTCCTAGCCCAACTGTTATTTTGCGTAGAGCCCGATCGTTCATGTCAACGACCCGTTTCCATGTAATCCGCCGGACATCAAAGTTCAGGGCATTGCCATGAAAAATATGGTTATCTATCAAAGCAGCTAATAGATTATTAGCCAGAGCGATTGCATTAAAATCTCCCGTAAAATGCAAGTTGATATCTTCCATTGGTATTACTTGTGCCATGCCCCCACCAGTAGCCCCGCCTTTCATGCCAAAGACCGGTCCAAGCGACGGCTCTCGCAAACAAATTAAAGCTTTCTTACCAATTTGATTTAGTCCATCCCCCAAGCCCACTGTCGTAGTGGTCTTGCCCTCACCCGCTGGCGTAGGCGAAATAGCAGTCACTAAAATGAGCTTACCATCGGGTTTACCCTGCAATGACTGGATATAATCTAAGGATAGCTTCGCTTTGAAATGACCGTAGGGATTTAACTCTTTCGCCTCGATGCCAATTTGGGATTTGATTAATGGAATAATCGGCTGAATTGTGGCTGCTTGTGCAATTTCAATATCGCTTTTCATGAAAACTCCCTCAATTTGATTAAATGTTGAAATACAAATTATTAAACCCGCAGCACGCAGAACGGTTCAAGACCAGTTCGATTCCTACCTTCGGCTTAAAACTCATATAATATCTACACAATCTTAACAAAAAGACTCCGCCTAATTGATTTTTTTTTAGTAACTGCTGTTTTATGGAGGCAATATGCCAGCTTTATTACCCAATGTAGATCCCGATGGATTGTTAGAATATTCAGTAGTCTATACAGACCGCTCACTTAACCATATGTCGAAAAAATTCCAACAGGTTGTACAGGATATTTCGATGATCCTAAAAGAAGTCTATAACGCAGATACATGCGCAATCGTGCCGGGTAGTGGGACTTTTGGGATGGAAGCAGTTGCTCGCCAATTTGCGAATCAGCAAAAATGCTTAATCTTAAGAAATGGTTGGTTTAGCTATCGCTGGACTCAAATTTTTGAAATGGGTGGCTTTGCCACCGACATCCATGTTCTTAAAGCGCAGCGAACTGAACAGTCAAATCAAGGAGCCTTCATACCTCATCCGATTGAAGAGGTTGTGGCTTTTATTAAAAAAGAAAAGCCCAGCATCGTCTTCGCCCCCCACGTCGAAACCTCAGCAGGGATCATGTTGCCAGATTCTTATTTGAAAGCAGTCGGTGATGCCGTGCATTCTGTTGGAGGACTATTTGTTCTAGACTGTGTTGCATCCGGTGCAATGTGGGTTGATATGAAAGCAAATCAAGTCGATCTACTAATTAGCGCACCCCAAAAAGGTTGGACTGGTTCGCCATGCTGCGCCATGATTAGTATGAGTCAGATGGCTAGAGAAAAAATGGAGTCAACCACTAGCTCTAGCTTTGCTTGCGATTTAAAGAAATGGACTCAAATTACAGAAGCGTATGCCACAACGAGCTTTGTTTATCATGCAACACTTCCAACCGATGGACTCAAAATACTTCGTGATGTGATGCTGGAAACACGATCAATTGGCTTTGCAAAATTAAAATCGGCACAAGCTGAATTAGGCTCTAAGATACGCCAAGTTTTAATTGATAAAAACTATCCTTCCGTTGCTGGAGAGGGCTTTCAAGCGCCTTGCGTCATCGTCAGTTATACCACCGACCCTGAAATTCAGTCTGGTAAAAAGTTTATTGCGCAAGGCCTACAAACTGCAGCGGGAGTTCCACTGCAGTGTGACGAGGGACCGGACTACCGATCGTTTCGGTTAGGTCTTTTTGGTATTGATAAATTACTCCATATTGACCGAACAGTGACTAAGTTTCAAGAAGCCCTGAATCAAATTGAGTAAGAACGTTTTGATAATGCTACTCCCAAAACTTGACTAGTCAATTAACCTGAGGAAAATTTCGATGAAAGATGTTTTGGCCTATTTTTTCAAAAGTCTCGCTGTTTTTATGGTGGCTAGCTTTTGCTTCATTGCCACAGCTCAAAACTTCCCATCAAAACCGATTAAGATTGTTGTACCCTTTGGCCCAGGTGGAGTGGCAGATCTTACCGCTCGAATTGTTGCACAAAAAATGGGTTCAAAAATTGGCCAAAGTGTCGTAGTTGAAAACCGTCCTGGGGCCGGTGGCGTAGTTGCTGGAGATTTGGTTGCAAAAGCTGACCCGGACGGTCATACCTTGTTACTCATGTCCAATGGAACTGCTATTAGTGCAACGCTATTTCAAAAACTACCGTACGATACATTAAAAGATTTTGAGGCTATATCGACACTCGGATTTTTTGATATTGGAATAGTTGTTAATCAATCCTCCCCCTTCCAATCACTTAAAGATTTGATCAATTTTTCTAAGTCAAATCCTGGCAAAATCAATATCGCTTCCATCAATATTGGGAGTACGCAAAACTTGGCGGCGGAATTATTTCGTCTGCAAGCTGGCCTTAACCTGCAAGTGGTGCCCTTCAATGGCACTCCAGCTGTTATTACTGCAATCCGAGGAGAGCAGGTAGATGCCGCCGTTGAAATCATGGGGCCGCTTGTGCCACAAATCAAATCTAAGTCTATCCGACTCCTCGCAGTTTCAGGCGCTAAAAGATCTGCCTTTTTCCCAGACATTCCAACAGCCAATGAAATGGGCGTAAAAGACTATGCACTTTCTTCATGGAACGCTTTAGCCGCTCCAGGTAAAACACCTAACCAGATTATTTTGGCTTTGAATCAAGCTGTGGTGGATTCGCTGAATGATCCTGAAGTCAAAAGTAAATTACAAGATTTATTTATCGAAGCACAGTCCTCTTCACCGAAAGAGATGAAAACTCTTCTAGAAAATGATGTAAAACGCTGGGCAAGCATCATCGAAAAAGCAAATGTTCCAAAACAGTAAATGCTCTATTGACTCAATCCCATCTTTGAATTGGCAGTACTCAAGTATTAAAGCACAGTTTAAAAAGCCATTGGACGCTTGCAATTTGAGGATTGCCTGATTTGAACTCTAAATAATTTTCTGCTCTTATTCTTTTGATAAACTGCTATTTGATAAACTGCTAGAATAATCGATTAAACAGGACAGTGATGATTCAAAAAAATAATCCCGTGATTCCTATTGTCGATTCCTCAAAATTCTCGAAAAATCAACGCCCAAAATCTGCTTTAAAAGGCCGACAAGCTGATGAAATTTCATTAAAAGAAGTGCGTCTTTTAATACCAGAAAGTCAATATCGTCGAGATTTGTTAATTGAAAACCTACACGTCATTAATGATTTTTATAAGGGTCTAAGAGATACACATCTCGTGGCTCTTGCAAAATTGATGAATATTGCCATGGCAGAAGTCTATGAAGTTGCCAGTTTTTATCATCATTTCGAAATACTCCGTGATGACGCATCTGCACCAACGACCACTATTCGGGTTTGTAATAGTGTTTCTTGCGAACTCGCTGGTTCTCACGCCCTGCATCAAGAACTAACTAAATTCTTTACTGACCCCATGGTGCGCATAGTCAATGTCCCTTGTATAGGAAGATGCGAACAGGCTCCAGCAGCCTATATTAATCAGTACCCAGTAGCCCAAGCAAGCGTGAGTCTCATCAAACAAAATTTCATAGAACACTGTTCATCGCATCCACAGGCAAGCTCTACAGCTAACTTTAATCCTTGTGACTTTCTAGAAAAATCAATCCCGTCGAACCCGCAAATCATTGCTCCAGAATATTGTGGCTATCAAACCTATACCGAAAAATCCGGCTATGCGTTATTAAAAAAAATAGTCGCTCATTTAATAACACCTGAGCATGCCATAAAAGCAATGGCGGATTCTGGTCTTCGTGGACTTGGTGGTGCTGGATTTTTGGCTGGTAAAAAATGGCAGATCGTCAAAGACTTTTCAGGCCCTAAGAATCTCGCCGTCAACATTGATGAGGGAGAGCCCGGAACTTTTAAAGATCGAACCTATTTAGAGAGAGATCCCCACCGTTTTTTAGAGGGTATGTTCATTGCGGCGCAGGTGGTCGATATTGATACCTGCTATATTTATTTGCGCGATGAATACCATGGCTGTCGGGCGATCTTAGAAAAAGAAATTGCTCTACTGACTGCAAATCCACCTTGTCAATTACCCCGGATAGAACTTCGCAGAGGTGCAGGTGCTTATATCTGTGGCGAGGAATCGGCCATGATTGAAAGTATTGAAGGTAAACGCGGAGAGCCAAGGCTTCGCCCACCCTATATTGCCCAAGTCGGGTTATTTGGCCTGCCAACTCTTGAACATAATTTTGAAACTCTGTATTGGGTGAGAGATATTCTGGAACGAGGTCCAAAGTGGTTTAGCTCTTTTGGTCGAAACGGTAGAAAAGGCTTACGTAGTTTTAGCGTTAGTGGGCGCGTTTGTAATCCAGGCGTCAAGCTAGCGCCAGCCGGTATTACAGTGCAAGAGCTGATCGATGAGTATTGCGGCGGCATGCTCCCGGGACATCACTTGTATGCATATCTTCCGGGTGGCGCATCGGGTGGTATATTGCCAGCGACGATGAACCAAATACCACTTGATTTCGATACACTGCAGAAATATGGTTGCTTTATCGGCTCAGCAGCTGTCATTATTCTTGGGCATCATGACCGAGCGCGCGATAGCGCGCTCAATGTGATGCGCTTTTTTGAACACGAAAGTTGTGGTCAATGTACGCCATGCCGTGTCGGAACTGCAAAAGCAGCGCAATTAATGTCGTATGCTCAGTGGGATCACAACACCTTAAATGATCTCTCGCAAGTAATGGCAGATGCCTCAATTTGTGGGCTGGGACAAGCTGCACCTAATCCGATTCGCTGTGTGCAACAATTCTTTCCGCAAGAGGTCTCTTAATGTCTGCGGCAAATAGCACATCTTCAGTAGTTCCTGCTTTAATTGCCTTTGAACTCAATGGTAAACAAGTAGTTGGACAGGCTGGGCAGACGATCCTAGATATTGCTCTAGCAGAAGGAATAGATATTCCCAGACTTTGCTTCAAAGAAACCTATAGGCCAGACGGTAATTGCCGTGCCTGTGTAGTCGAAGTTGCTGGGGAACGTGTCTTAGCGCCTAGCTGCTGTCGAAACATTAGTCCAGGTATGCAAGTCAATACCCTCAGTGAGCGCGCTCAGACAAGCCAAAAGATGGTCGTTGAATTATTACTGAGCGATATGCCCGATGATGGCTTCAAATGGCATGATGGCCAACAGACATTACCCCATGGCGAGTTATCGATGTGGGCTCAAAAATTGTCGATCCAAGTTCGTCCGGAGCTCAAAGAACTAAAACGGCCAGAAATACCCCCTGACTATTCACATCCGGCAATGGCTGTGAATCTAAACGCCTGTATACAATGCAATCGTTGTGTCAGAGCGTGTCGAGAAGAACAGGTGAACGATGTGATTGGCTACGCAATGCGTGGCTCAGATAGTCAAATTGTTTTTGATATTGACGACTCCATGGGCTCAAGCACGTGTGTTGCTTGTGGCGAATGTGTCCAGGCTTGTCCAACCGGCGCCTTAATGCCAAAGACACATATTGGCAATCAAGTAGTAGATCGACAAGTAGATTCGGTTTGTCCATTTTGTGGCGTGGGCTGCCTACTGACTTATAACATTCAAGATGAAAAAATAATCAGTGTAGATGGTCGGAATGGCCCCGCTAATCAGAGTCGCCTTTGTGTCAAGGGTCGCTTTGGATTTGATTATGTGCATCATCAACAAAGGCTTACTAAACCCTTAGTTCGTATCCCGGGTGTCAAAAAAGATATCAACGATCAAGCCAATCCGGATGACTGGAAAGACGTCTTTAGAGAGGCCTCTTGGGATGAAGTGTTGGATATGATTGGTTCGCAATTTAAATCACTCAAAGACGATTACGGCCATAAAGTACTCGCTGGTTTTGGTTCTGCCAAGGGTAGTAACGAAGAAGCGTATCTTTTTCAAAAACTTGTTCGCGCAGGCTTTGGCAATAACAATGTCGATCACTGTACTCGGCTATGCCATGCGTCCAGTGTCGCGGCTCTCCTAGAAGGCGTAGGATCTGGCGCCGTCAGCAACCAAGTAAAAGACGTTGAAAACGCATCTTTGATTTTTATTATTGGCTCAAACCCAACGAACAATCACCCTGTAGCTGCAACTTGGATTAAAAATGCCGCTCAACGAGGCGCCAAAATTGTCTTGGCAGATCCTCGGAAAACCGATATCAGTAAATATGCCTGGCGCACTTTACAATTTAAGCCAGATACCGATGTGGCATTACTCAATGCCATGCTACATGTGATTATCGAAGAAAATTTAGTTGATCAAAATTTTGTTCAAAACAGAACAACGCACTTTGATGAACTGCAAAAGAATATTCAATCCTATGCGCCAGAAAAAATGGCGCCAATCTGCGGCATTCCCGCAGAATTAATTCGTGAGGTTGCAAGAGCTTTTGCCACGGCAAAATCAGCCATGATTCTGTGGGGGATGGGAGTTAGCCAACATGTTCACGGCACGGATAATGCCAGGTGTTTAATTGCCCTTGCTAATATCACCGGACAAATTGGCAAACCAGGCTCTGGCTTACACCCCCTGCGTGGCCAAAACAATGTTCAAGGGGCAAGTGATGCTGGCTTAATTCCGATGATGTTCCCCAATTATCAACCAGTTACCAATCCCAAAGCACATGATTGGTTTGAAAAGTATTGGCAAACTACTCTAGATAAAGAACCTGGCTATACCGTGGTTGAAATCATGAACAAAATTTTGGCTCCAAATAACGACCCACATAAGATTCGTGGGATGTATATCATGGGCGAAAATCCGGCGATGAGTGATCCGGATTTAAATCATGCCCGGCACGCTCTTGCTAGCCTTGAATGCTTAGTCGTGCAGGATATTTTCATGACAGAGACTGCCTGGCTAGCAGATATTATTCTGCCAGCTAGTGCTTGGCCGGAAAAAACTGGCTCTGTCAGTAATACCGATAGGATGGTTCAACTTGGGAAAAAAGCAATTAATCCTCCAGGTGATGCCAAGCCAGACTTGTGGATTATTCAAGAAATTGCTAAGCGTCTTGGTTTGAATTGGCATTATCAAGGCGCCGAATACGGTGTAGCAGAAGTCTTTGATGAAATGCGTTTAGCGATGCATGAATCGATTGAAGGAATCACTTGGGATCGCTTGGAAAAAGAATCTAGTGTTACCTATCCTTGCTTATCCCCAGAGGATCCAGGCCAACCGATTGTTTTTCTGGAAAAGTTTCCAACTAGCAATGGCCGTATGCAACTTGTGCCAGCAAATATTATTTTGGCCAACGAACAGCCTAATCAAGACTTCCCCTTTATTCTCATTACTGGTAGGCAACTCGAGCATTGGCACACCGGTAGCATGACTCGTAGGGCAACCTTTTTGGATGCCATCGAGCCAATCGCGACGGTCTCAATGCATCAATCGGATATGAAAAAATTAGGTATTAAAGCGCATGACGTCGTAACTATTGCCTCACGCAGAGGAAGTGTCGTGATTCATGTGCGCGGCGATGATGCCACTCCCCCAGGCTCCATTTATATTCCCTTTGCATATCATGAAGCTGCTGCTAACTTGATGACAAATCCAGCTCTTGATCCTGTCGGGAAAATACCAGAATTTAAATATTGTGCAGTTTCAATAACCATCGGTGGCGAATTACAAAAGACAATTGGATATACCAAAAACTCCTCCACAATACATAGTGCTTCCGAGAAATAATTACCCTCAATATTTTGAAGAGGATGTAAGTTTTAATTCCACCAAATAAGCTCTTTGCTTATGATTTAGGGTTAACCCTAAAATACCTATCTTTACCCAAAATCTAATAGGGCATCTAGTCCGATTTTTTCCTGAATCAAGGCTGGCTTTTCAGTCATTACAAAACACCTTTCTTACCCATTTAGCAATGGCCTAGAACCTTTTTGAGGGACTATTAGATAAAAATAATGTTATGATTGTCGTAGGTATTAATGCCTATTTAACATCGTTAATAACTTCCCCATACTTTATCGTTCAGTTATTCAAGCCATTTTGAATCATCTACTCATTAAATAACTCAATTAATAATCAAAGAAAGTCTAAGACATACACATGAATAATGAGATTTCTACAGCCCCAACAATTGATGGTTTTAATCAAGTTATTAATGCCCTAAAACAACATAATTTATTCACTATTTTTGGTTTGGTGGGTATCCCGATCACGGATTTAGCTCGCCAAGCGCAGGCTAAAGGAATTCGATTTATTGGTTTTCGACACGAGCAACATGCTGGTAACGCGGCTGCAATCGCTGGTTACTTGACACAAAAACCCGGTATCTGCTTGACTGTTTCAGCGCCCGGTTTTCTAAATGGTCTAACGGCCCTCGCGAATGCGACTACTAACTGTTTTCCAATGATTCTAATCAGTGGTTCAAGTGAGCGTGAAATCGTTGACTTGCAACAAGGTGACTATGAAGAGATGGACCAGCTAAATGCGGCTAAACCCTATGCAAAAGCCTCCTTTCGGATCAACCATATCGAAGATATTGGTATCGGCTTTGCAAGAGCTATTCGCGCTGCTGTCTCAGGTAGGCCTGGAGGTGTTTACCTCGATCTTCCAGCCAAACTACTCAGTCAAACCATGGATGCCCAAGCAGCGCAAGCATCCCTATTTCATCTCGTGGATCCTGTACCGCGTCAGATTCCAGCCCCAGATGCGATTGATCGTGCCCTAGCTCTGTTGCAACAGGCCAAAAGACCATTAATTATTTTGGGTAAAGGCGCTGCCTATGCCCAAGCTGATTTAGCAATCCGTGAATTGATTGAAAAATCGCATATCCCTTATCTCCCAATGTCCATGGCTAAGGGACTTTTACCGGATACGCATGCGCAGTCCGCATCCGCCGCAAGATCTTATGTACTTGCCGAAGCCGACGTCGTCATGCTCATTGGAGCACGTTTAAATTGGCTACTATCCCACGGCAAAGGAAAAACCTGGGGCACACCTAAACAATTTATTCAAATTGATATCTCACCGTCTGAAATTGATAGTAACGTCGCCATCGCTGCACCAATTATTGGCGATGTCGGCTCCTGTGTAGATGCTCTATTGAAAGGCTTAAAGTCACAAAATCTCTCGCAAAGTCCAGAGTGGGTGCAATCAATCAATGAGAGAAAAGAAAAAAACCTCTCCAAAATGGCGCAAACTCTGACTTTAAATCCCTCGCCAATGAATTTTCATAGCGCACTAGGAGCCATCAAAAATGTTTTAAATAAGCGTCCAGATATCTTAGTTGTGAACGAAGGTGCTAATACCCTTGATTTCGCCAGAAGTATCATCGATATGCATCAGCCTAGAAAGCGTCTGGATTCAGGGACCTGGGGAATTATGGGAATCGGTATGGGCTACGCGATTGGCGCAGCGGTTACAACTGGACTACCAGTGGTCGCTATCGAGGGTGATAGTGCCTTTGGTTTTAGCGGTATGGAAGTGGAAACAATCTGTCGATACGAACTCCCCATCGTTGTTATCATTTTCAATAATAACGGGGTTTACAACGGTACGGATGTTAACCCAACTGGTGGTAAAGATGTTGCGCCAACTGTTTTTGTTAAAGGGGCGCGATACGATAAAATGATGGAAGCATTTGGTGGTATTGGATGTCATGCAACTACCCCTCAAGAACTAACCGAGGGTCTTGAAAAAGCAATTGCATCTGGCAAACCAACATTAATTAATGCGGTCATTGATGAAGCAGCTGGTACTGAAAGTGGTCGATTAACTACTTTAAATCCTAAAACTGCCGCAGCTAAAAAATAATTTTTAACTTTTTTATAACAACGTATTTTTGATAAGGTAAGAAAATGAGTAAACCACTAAATGGCATAAAAATTATTGACTTCACCCATGTGCAAGCAGGCCCAGCCTGCACACAAATGCTCGCTTGGTTTGGGGCTGATGTGATTAAAGTTGAACGACCCGGTTCCGGTGATGTAACTAGAGCACAGTTACGCGATATACCTGATGCGGATGCTTTGTACTTTACGATGCTCAACAGTAATAAGCGTTCACTCACGCTAGATACTAAAAAGCCTGAAGGAAAAATCATTCTAGAAAAAATGATTCGTGAATCCGATGTCATGGTAGAAAATTTTGGTCCAGGCGCCCTAGACCGGATGGGGTTTTCGTGGGAAAGAATCCAAGAACTCAACCCAAAAATGATTCTAGCTTCGGTGAAAGGATTTAGTGAAGGTCACCATTATGAAGATCTCAAGGTGTATGAAAATGTCGCCCAGTGCGCTGGTGGAGCTGCCTCAACGACTGGTTGGTGGGACGGCCCGCCGACTGTCAGCTCTGCCGCTCTAGGTGATAGTAATACGGGTATGCACTTAGCAATTGGTATCCTAACGGCCATTATTGGGCGTCAACAAACCGGCAAAGGTCAAAAAGTTGCAGCCTCCATGCAAGACAGTGTTCTGAATTTGTGCCGCGTCAAAATGCGCGATCAGTTACGTCTAGATAAAGTTGGTTACTTAGAAGAGTATCCACAATACCCGCACGGCACATTTAGTGATGTCGTTCCACGCGGTGGGAATGCTGGTGGTGGTGGTCAACCAGGCTGGGTTCTCAAGTGTAAGGGCTGGGAAACGGATCCAAATGCGTATATTTACTTTACGGTTCAAGGACACGCTTGGGAGCCAATTTGCGATGCGATTGGAAAACCAGAGTGGAAAAACGATCCAAACTATACAACAGCCAAAGCACGCCAACCACACATCATGGATATTTTTGGCACGATTGAAGAATGGCTTAAAGATAAAACCAAGTTTGAGGCAGTTGATATTCTCAGAAAATTTGATATCCCCTGCTCTCCTGTTCTGTCCATGAAAGAACTCTTGCACGATGAATCATTGCGTAAAAGTGGCTCGATCGTCGAAGTTCCACACAAAGGACGTGGTAGCTACTTTACCGTTGGTAGCCCAATCAAGTTCTCCGATTTAAAAGTGGAAATCACCGGTTCGCCTTTACTTGGTGAGCATTCGTCAGAGGTACTATCTGAACTTGGCTATAGCAAAGAAGCCATCACAGATCTTCTGAACGCAAAGGTTATTTAAATCACCCTCCAAAATCATCCAATTGATTTTGAACAAATCATCAAGTCCGCAGGAGATGCAATTGTAGTTGCAGATCCAGCTGGCTTGATTACTTATTGGAACCCAGCTGCAGAACGAATCTTTGGGCACTGTAGCACTGACGTTCTAGGTCAAACCCTCGACATCATTACCCCGACCCAACATCAAAAACGGCATTGGGATGGCTATGCTAAAACGATGCAGTCAGGCCAGACTCGTTATGGTCACAGCGTTCTGAGAGTGCCAGCCCTTCATAAAGACGGTCACACTATTTCTATAGCATTTACTATCACACTACTGCACTCTGACGCGCATGAAATTACTGGTATTGCAGCCCTTATTCGGGACGAAACTGCCCAGTTCATGCAAATAAAAGGTTTAAAACAACGCATCATCGAATTAGAAAAAAACGCTGCAACATAAAAAAAGCTGCAAGTAGTCATAAAGACCTACTTTATATCACTTTTGCCGTTCTTAACTCCACAATGTCTTTTTGTAAATAACCGAGTTCTTGCAGGATTTCATCCGTATGCTCCCCTAATAGTGGCGAGCGCGTTACATCGGTTTTACTATCAGAAAGTTTAATTGGATTACCAACAGTTAAATACTTCCCGCGCACAGGATGATCAACCTCAACAATCGTGCCGGTTGCTCGTAAACTGGGTTCGTCAGCAATTTCTTTCATGGATAAAATGGGGCCGCAGGGTATGTCGTACTGATTGAGAACCGCCACAGCCTCAAATTTAGTCAAGGTCATACTCCACTTTTCGATGCGCTCAAATATTGCCTTCAAATGCGGAAGGCGGGCAGCAGGAGTTGCATATTGGGGATCAGTAATCCAATCTTCTTGTTTAACCACCTTACAGATAGAACTCCATACGGGAGCTTGCGCAATAAAATAAATATACGCATTCGGATCTTTCTCCCACCCTAGACATTTCAAAATACTACCCGGCTGTCCGCCTCCGGAAGAGTTTCCTGCTCTAGGAACAGCGTCGCCAAACTCGGTATTTGGATACTGTGGGTACTCTTCTAAAACATGTGTATTTTCTAGTCGCTGCTGATCACGTAGCTTAACCCGGCATAAGTTCAGGACTGAGTCTTGCATTGCGGCTAAAACCTTCTGCCCCTTGCCAGTCGTTTTTGCTTGATACAGGGCTGTCACAATACCTAAGGCTAAGTGCACGCCCGTACCGCTGTCGCCAATCTGTGCGCCGGTGATTAAAGGCGGCCCATCGTCAAAGCCTGTCGTCGATGCAGCGCCGCCAGCGCATTGTGCGACGTTTTCATAAACCTTGAGATCTTCAAAAGGCCCTGCACCAAAGCCCTTGACAGAGGCTAAGATCATCTTTGGATTTAATTCTTGAATATGCTCCCAAGTAAAACCCATTCGGTCTAAAACTCCAGGGGCAAAGTTTTCTACTAATACGTCACATGATTTAATCAAGGCCCGCAATACATCTTTTCCTTCGGGAGTTTTTGTATTGAGGGTAATGGAGCGCTTGTTATGATTGAGCATCGTAAAGTAAAGGCTATCTGCTTCAGGCATATCTTTGAGCTGGTGCCGCGTAATGTCACCCACGCCAGATTTTTCTACTTTAATCACATCCGCCCCAAACCAGGCGAGTAATTGCGTACAGGTTGGTCCTGACTGCACGTGGGTAAAATCAAGAATCCGAACACCATCTAAAGCTTTACTCATGCAATTTCCTTCACGAACTTTATATTAATTTCTTCGAAACCACCTGAGGGCTTCAGCACTGCTAACCGACAATTATATAAGTAATTGATTTTCGACAATTCTTGTTCTGGTGAGTGTTTTTTTAACATGAATCCGGATTCATTATTAACTCAGCATTTATACCTAGGCATTTATACCTAGGCATTTAAACCTATATGGTAAGAAGTCAAATACGCTAATAATAAAAAGTGTTCCACTTTCCGATGTGGTTTGAATATTAACCCACCAATAAATAGGACTTAAAGGACTTAAACTATGTCGAACAAAATACTTTTTAAAAAATCACTAGTACTGTTATGTGGTTTACTACTTTCTTTATCGTGTATGGCATGGGAGCCAAGTAAGCCCGTAGAATTTGTTATCCCTGCCGGTCAAGGTGGTGGTGCAGACCAAATGGCTAGAATGATTCAAGGAATCATTACTAAAAATAATTTGATGAAGCAATCAATTATTCCAGTAAATAAATCTGCTGGCGCAGGTGCGGAAGGCTTCTTAGCAGTAAAAGAAGCAAAAGGTGACCCGCACAAAATCATCATCACCCTCTCCAATCTGTTTACGACCCCTTTAGCAACTGGCGTTCCCTTTAACTGGAAAGAAATGACGCCAGTGGCGATGCTGGCCCTAGATCAGTTTATCCTATGGACAAATACTGACAAGCCCTATAAAAATGCTAAAGAATTTATTCAAGCAGCGAAGACCGCAGGGCCTGGAAAATTCAAAATGGGCGGCACAGGTTCCAAACAAGAAGACCAAATTTTAACCGTGGGACTTGAAAAAGCGACTGGTACTAAATTTACCTATCTGCCATTTAAAGGCGGTGGTGATGTGGCTGTTCAACTCGTCGGGAACCATATTGATTCCACTGTAAATAATCCAATTGAGGCTATTGCACAGTGGCGTGCGGGTAAGTTAAAAGCTTTATGCGTCTTCGATGATACAAGAATGCCTTATAAAGAAAAGGTGACAGATACCCAGTCCTGGAACGATATTCCAACTTGCTCTGAAGCCGGTGTGCCAACGGATTATGTTATGCTGCGCGGGATTTTTATGCCGCCTGGCGTTACCCAAGAACAAGTGAACTTTTATATCGACCTCTTTAAAAAAGTACGTGAAACTGCTGATTGGAAAAAATTCATGGCTGATGGCGCTTTTAACCAAACTTTCATGACAGGTAAAGAATATGTCGCTTGGCTTGAAAAAAATGAGGCTTTACATAAACAACTCATGAGTGAGGCAGGCTTCTTAGCGAAATAATCAGATGACTAAGGATTTGAATGACTAATCAGGTAAAAGAAGACTCTGTCCCTAGTCTTCGTATGGTGGATATTGTTTTTGCAATCATTTGTATCGCATTTAGTATTTTCTTAATGATTGGAAGTGTCAGACTCGGTGCTAAATGGACGCCTGAAGGTCCAGAGTCTGGCTACTTTCCATTCTATATTTTTCTCATGATGCTAATAGCAAGTTCTGTGACCCTCTATGAAGCAATCGTCACTGACAAAAAAAAACCTAGCGAGGACTTCGTTGAAAAGCACGCTTTTCAACAAATACTTTGTATTCTATTTCCAGCAATTGCCTTTTTAATTGGTGTTAGCCTCATTGGAATCTACGTTTCAAGTACGGTCTATATTGCCATTTTTATGATCTGGATTGGAAAATATCCCTACTGGAAAGCAACGCTAGTTGGCCTATCTGTTGGAGTCATCTTATATCTCATGTTTGAAGTCTGGTTCCAAGTCCCACTTCCTCATGGTTCTTGGTTTAATCCACTGTCTTACATTGGCGTTAACTAATTAAAAAATACAGGGGTACATTTTGGATGAAATAAGTGCGTTATTTCATGGGTTTTCGGTAGCTCTTACACCCTTTAATATTTTATTAATGCTTGTTGGTATTTCCCTTGGGGTCATTATTGGGGTCTTACCTGGACTAGGGGGTGCGAACGGCATTGCAATTTTATTACCCCTTACTTTTACGATGCCACCAACCTCGGCAATCATTATGCTCTCCTGCATTTATTGGGGAGCGTTATTTGGAGGTGCAATTACATCCGTGCTATTTAATATTCCAGGGGAGCCTTGGTCTGTTGCGACGACCTTTGATGGGCATCCAATGGCTAGAAATGGCCGCGCTGCAGAAGCTCTGACAACAGCCTTTACATCTTCATTTGTTGGGGCTTTAGTAGCTGTCATTATGATTACCTTCCTAGCGCCAATGGTTGCAAAATTTGCGCTTAAATTTGGCCCACCAGAATTCTTTGCCGTCTATTTTTTAACTTTTTGTAGTTTCGTTGGCATGAATAAGGGCTCGCCATTCAAAGTTATCACCATGATTATGTTTGGTTTTGGTCTTTCAACAATTGGGATGGACGGTGTTACTGGCCAACTTCGTTTAACCTTCGGGTACACTGAATTAATGCGTGGATTTGATTTTTTAATCGCTGTGATTGGCCTTTTTGGTATCGGTGAGATCTTATTAGCCATGGAAGAAGGTCTGGCTTTTAAAGGCTCTGCGGGAAAAATTCGTTACCAAATCGTAATTGACACATGGAAGAAATTACCTCGGTATTGGGCAACATCTCTACGAAGTTGTCTCATTGGTTGTTGGATGGGTATTACCCCAGGTGGAGCAACGCCCGCTTCCTTTATGAGTTATGGACTGGCTAAACGATTTTCGAAAAATGGAGATAATTTTGGCAAAGGAGAAATCGAAGGTATTATCGCCCCAGAAACTGCCGCCCATGCCGCAGGTACTTCAGCACTCTTACCAATGCTCTCTTTGGGTATCCCAGGGTCCCCAACTGCTGCAGTCTTATTGGGTGGACTTTTAATTTGGGGATTACAGCCCGGCCCACTTTTATTTGTGGAAAAACCTGATTTTGTTTGGGGACTGATTGCTAGTATGTATTTGGGTAATGTGGTGGGGCTATTTATGTGTTTGACTTGTGTGCCTCTTTTTGCCTCAATCCTTCGCATTCCTTTTTCGATTATTGCACCCGTCATTATTGTGATTTGTGCTGTTGGTGCCTACACAGTGCACAATGCTTTATTTGATATTTGGCTCATGCTCGGCTTCGGTGTCATGGGCTATATCTTTAAAAAACTGGATTATCCGATGGCCCCTATGGTCTTAGCGCTCGTTTTAGGAAGTCGTGCTGAAGAGTCGTTCCGGCAATCCATGCTCATCTCATCGGGCAGTTTAGAGGTGTTTTTCTCGACGCCACTAGTTGCTGGCATTACTTCCTTAGGAATCCTACTTCTTTTTTGGCCACTCATTACCAAGACTCTTGCAGCCTTTAAATCAACCAAAAGTTAATAGCTAGGGCGTCAAACTTCTAATGCAGTTTGACGTGTGGCTCTGTACGTCTAGTAATCATGCGAACAAGGGTATATAAAACGACTTTTACCCAACCATGTAGTGCTAATTCGTGCAATTTATAAAGCGAAATATACATCATCTTGGCGAAGAAACCTTCGATAAATAGACTTCCACCCAGAAGACCTCCCATCATATTTCCTACAGTACTATATTTTCCAAGGGAAACTAAGGAACCAAAATCGCGATATTGATACTTACGCAGTGGCTTATTAGCTAAACGTAACTGAATCTGCGCATACATATGCTCAGCCTGCTGATGAGCAGCCTGCGCCCTAGGAGGGACAGTACGTCCGGTGTGATTCCTATCACCTGGCCAGGGACATGCAGAGCAATCCCCAAAAGCAAAGATGTTCTCATCAGCCGTTGTTTGAAGACTTTGATGGACTACTAATTGATTGATGTGATTCGTTTCTAGGCCACTCATATCTTTTAAAAAATCAGGTGCTTTAACGCCAGCAGCCCAAACTACTAATTCAGCATCTAACTCTCGACCATCTTTTAAACGTATGCCATTAGGTAATACAGCTTCAACCTTTGCATCTGTATAAACATCAACTCCTAGCCGAACTAAAAATTCTAAAGTATTATTGGATAAACGAGCCGGTAAAGCATTTAAAATTCGAGGACCCGCTTCAATTACACTCACTTTCATATCTTTATTAGGATCGACTCGGTCAAGTCCATAAGCAACAACCTCTCTGGTCGTCCGGTATAACTCGGCAGCTAACTCGACACCTGTTGCACCGCCGCCAATAATCGCCACCTTTAATTGCCCAGGCCGCAGAGGGCCTTGTTGCGAGTGCGCTCGAACACAGGCGTTGAGCATGCTGTTATGAAAATATTCAGCATCTCTTGAAGATTCTAACTTTAAAGCATATTCAGCAACGCCAGGAGTTCCAAAGTCATTGCTTAAACTCCCAATAGCAATCACTAACGTGTCATAGGAAAAACCCCTCTGGGGAATCACTTCATTACCAGCATCATCGACATAAGGAGCGAGTAAAAGAACTTTTTGGTCTCGATCAATACCAGTCATCTCTCCAATTCGGAAATGAAAATGGTGCCAGTGCGCCTGCGCCATATACCCTAATTCATGATCGGATAAGTCCATACTACCTGCTGCTATTTCGTGTAACTTTGGCTTCCAAATATGGGTACGATTTTTATCTACTAAAGTAATATGAGCGCTACCCTTCTTACCCAAAGTGTCCCCTAACCGAGTGGCTAACTCTAACCCGCCAGCGCCGCCGCCAACGATGACTATACGATGCGCCGCTTTTGCAGCTGTCATCGTAGATAACTATGATTGATTAACATATTAGAAGGCCCAATGGTAAGGATGACTTCATATTACCCCTTTTAGATAAAAAATCTACCTTGCTTTTATAAAATTTCGTAGATTCAAACACGAAGTGCAACACGGTTTAAGGACTGCATAAATACTTCATTGGGGGTTTTAAATCCCAAACGCTTTCTCGGTCGGTTGTTTAATCG
>Ga0209356_1000180_pt1 | contig 24387 bp, 58 predicted proteins | sample LauGreFaBDMM15SN_2_FD_188213 | JGI IMG/M metagenome (GOLD analysis project Ga0209356, IMG submission 188213) | Freshwater lake microbial communities from Lake Michigan, USA - Fa13.BD.MM15.SN (SPAdes) (version 2) | ecosystem: Environmental > Aquatic > Freshwater > Lake | place: Lake Michigan, USA...
AATATGTCGGTCCATTCTGCTATACTTGCCATTCAACCAACGATTGGGCTCCAATGAAACTAAAACGTTCTAATGATAGAAAGGTGGCTAACCTTGTCACAAAAAATGGAAAGCAAGCCGCAATTGCTAACACTTTCGGATTGCCTGCTGGTAAGGCTTACTCGTGCCCTGGTGCCACTAGTATTTGTGAGAGTGTATGCTACGCGGGAAAACTTGAAAAACTATTCCCAGGAGTAAAAACTAATCTGCTACACAATTGGGAATTGCTACGCAATGCCGATATGGATACAATGCTTATTCTATTGGATGAGATGATTGTTGATTTCGTTGCTGATTGTGATAAGAAGAATGCGCCTAAGTTATTCCGTATCCACTGGGACGGAGATTTCTTCAATGATACTTATACATATGCCTGGAAAGTAATTATTGAAAATCATCCCGATATTCAATTCTGGGTTTACACACGTGTAAAGTCTGCAGCGCTTATTCTAAAAGATGTATCTAATCTATCTCTATACTATTCAACCGATGATGAGAATAAAGAAATAGCATTCGATTTGAAAACTAATTCTAAGATACGTCTTGCTTATCTAGGAAAGACATTCGCTGCAACCGAAGACACAATGAAAGAATTGACTGGCAAGCCTGGTGCTAAGTGTCCTGAGAATATGAAATCAATTCCACTTATTTCTAGCAATGGGTCCGCTTGTGTATCTTGTGGCCTATGTGTTTATGGTAAGGCGGATATTAGATTTTCTGCGAGTAAAAAATAATGTATGACGTTATCGGATCCATTCTTGGAATTTGTTTAATTGCATTCTTGTGCTCACCACTTGTGCTAGCCGTGTACATGTGGAATGGTGCAAAATTTGATGATGATAATGACGGAATAGAAGATTTGCCTAATCGTTGGTAACGGCGTGTCGGCTTGACAAAGTCAAGCTGGCCCGCAATGTTGTGGGGGGTTATCCACAGGCTTACGGGAGTTATCCACAACCCCTGGAATTGTGAGTATTATCACAAAAGCTGCGACACGCCCATAATGGATTAGGTAATGTCAGTGGCCAATGCTATAATACTCTTATCCAACAACGAAAGGTAACAAATGACATCAGTAGAACACTCACTCAAATTCGTAACTGAGTTTGACGAAACACACCCTATCGCAAAACAATTTCTAAACTTAGATGAACAATCACAAATTACAATGCTAGAGTCAATGCTAAAAGATTTATTAGTATCTGCTATCCAACCAGTAATTGACAACATAAATGAAAATGGCTCTTACGCAATTCTAAAGGTGGCTAACTAATGGGAAGCAACACAGCGTTAGATTTAGCAAGCGAGTTTGATTTAGAACAAGGTATTGCTTATCACTTACAAGGTAATCATTACCCGCCCGTTCCACTTTCTATGGTGAAGCCGTGTATCGATGCTATCGATGCTTGGTGGGATGAGGATTCAGATAGGTTGATCGAAATGCCTGAAGGCGTATCTTATCGAGGAGATAAGTTTGCCCCCGCTCACGCAATAATTGACCAACACCACTTACACGCTTGGCTACAAGAAAGTGATTAGCATCACACAATAACTTTCTCAAATACTGAGATAGGGCTAGACTAATGTCAGACCCCAATGCTATAATTACAACCTAACAAAGAAAAGAGGCAAAAATGACAATAGATAATCATACCTATGAGGTTGGCGATTTATTCACCACCCTAAAGTCAAAGAGAACAGGTGTTATCAAAGAGATACACCCACAGGCATCTGGCTCGGTGCGTGTGCTACTGGAACTACCTAGCAAGGAAACTCGCTGGACTTCAGTATCAGCCAAGACACTACTTGGCTAATAAGACGGAGGCATACACCATAATCGGGTGATAAGCCAAGACCTGAGTATGTCTTAAAAATGCTCACACAACTTAATAATGTCAGACCCCCCTGCTATACTATCCATAACAACAACCAACCAACGAAAGGCAACAAATGACTAGAGCAATAACAGTAAAGGTAGCAACTACCAAAGTAATCAAGGCACTAGAAGGCACTCTTGCTAAACTAGAAAAAGACTACGCATCAACAGGTGCTAACGAGGCAAAGTATCAAAAGGCAGTAGAGGCGTGGCGCAAGGAAATTGGGAAGTGGGCTATTGCTAACTTCTCAAAGGCTGAGAACCTTCGCACAAACTATCGCTCTTGGAACAACACTCTCAATGTTGATTTTGACATCATCACAAAAGAGGGAACTTTCCCTACTGAACCTGAAAAAGATTTTGAGGTTATCCATCAGCACAGTTATCGTGAGATGAAAGAGGACATCACAAATGCTCTCACAATTCTCAAGATGACAGATGAGGAAACAGTAAATGCTTCTACAATGAAGCAGATTGCTAAGTATCTCTAAATAGATTTTGGGGGGTTAGCACACAAAGTCTAGACACCTAAACCCAAACAACCTGAGTAAGTTGCCAAACTGCTCTCCTTCGGGAAACTACTAACAAAGGTAATACAATGGCAAATCGTTTCAGAGTAGAAATCTACGATGCTAACAAAGCAAATGACATCACGATTTATTCAGATCAAGGTGTTGATAAAGAGTATCTAACTGAATTAGTATTCAGTAACATCAGAAACTTTAGCGGAAAAATAAATGCTTATGTTTTTGATAACGTAAAGAAAAAGAAAACAACTGCGATGTTTCTTGATGAGAGCACCGTTGAGTTTAGTAAAAATCTAATTAGCAATGCTAAAAAGGTAGAGGTGGGGATTTAATCTCCAGCTCGGCCCCCGCTTTTGGGGGGTTATCCACAGGTTTACGAGTGCTTGTGGATAACCCTGAAAGTTTGTGAGAATGATCACACCGCACAATTCGGACAAATGACTAACTAACCTAGACAATGTCAGTGGCAGATGTTATACTTATGACTAATCAAACGAAAGGAAATAAAAATGGCTCATAATCTAGAAATGGAAAATGGCGAAGTTGCATTTGCACTTCGTGGTGCTCCTGCTTGGCACAATCTCGCTAACCGAATCTTTACACAAGATGAGGAAGTTACAACCGCTACAATGCTTGAAGAGGCAAAGTTAGCAAATTGGAATGTTCGTTTATCTCCAATCACTGAGCACATTCCAGAATCTTGGAATGATGTTTCTACCGCATCTCTTGTCATTCGTGATAACCCATTCAATAAGGGCGTAGATGTTCTCGCAACTGTCGGCAAGCGTTACAAGCCTGTGCAGAATGAAGAACTATTTGCATTCGCTGATGCAATTCACGATGCTAATGCTGACTGCCGTTGGGAATCTGCTGGCTCATTAAAAAAGGGTAAAGTAGTTTTCGGAACTGTAGACATTCCCCGCACAATGGTATTAGACCCACAAGGCGCTAATGACCAAACTAAACTCTATTTAATTGTATGGACATCACACGATGGTTCTGTTGCTGTTCAGGCAGCCGTTACACCCGTTCGTGTTGTATGCCAAAACACACTAAACCTTGCAATGAAGAATGCTAAGCAATCTTTCAAGATTCGCCACACGCAATCTGTTGAAGGTCGCATTCAGGTTGCTCGTGAAACTCTTGGAATGGCGCTTGGCTATTTTGATGAGTTCGAAGTTCAAGCAAAAGCACTTTATGCTCAAGCAATTACTGATGCTGAATTCTCTAAGTTGATTCAGACAATCTATCCTAAGCCAGAAAAAGATGTTAAGGGTGCAATCAAGAAGTGGGAAAATAAGGTTGTTCTACTTGATGACCTTTACCACAATTCACCAACTAACGCTACAATCAAGGGAACTAAGTGGGGTGCGTTCAATGCACTAACTGAGCGCCTTGATTATTATCGTTCAGGTCGTGGCAATGGCGAAACACTTATGGCGGGTGCATCAGGGTTTGACCCAGTTCTAACCGCAGAAAAAAATAAGTTGTATCGTATGGTTGCAACTTTCTAAAAAACTAAATAAAAATCCTGAGCAAGATTTAAAACTGCTCACAATTTTTTCTTGGTCTGTTAGCTCAGTTGGTTAGAGCGCTACCCTGTCACGGTAGAGGTCGACGGTTCAAGTCCGTTACAGATCGCAATGCGCCCCCAAAGGTAAGGGATCAAAAAGTGTGTTACGAATCACAAAAAAAATCCCTGAAAGCTATTGTAAATGTCAGTGGGTGAGTGTATAATTCTCGTCATGACAAAGTATCAGAAGTACACCTGGGTGTGCACAAGCGATTGTGACGCATTAATTGAATATACATTTAAGGATGGATATGGCTGGCCAAATGGTGTGATGGACCTCACATGCAGATGTGGGACCGCTTGCACCTTGTTGTCAGTGGAAGATGCTACAATACCGTATACAGATACACCCCTAACGAAAGAGGAACCAATGGAAACAGAAACACCTGCAGTAACAATCCCTGAATCATATAACTCTAATCTATTAGTAACCTACAAGGTTATCCACGGCTATTCAGATGCAGAGTATACAACCGATAAGGTTACCAGCATTGAATGGGACTTACACAATGCACGTCAAACACAAAAAGCCAACGCCGTGCTACATTCTAAGATTGACACAGTCAAAGATATCATCACTGAAGCATATGCTGATTCAGATGACCAAGAAACACTTCGTGCAATTGCTGAAGCGCTTTCAATTGAACTAATCAGAGAATTTGAATTTACCGCATCTATCGAGGTTAGCGGAACATATTCATATAACATTCTTGAAAATGATTATGACTTAGACCTTGAGTCAGAAGTTACAGATGCTCTCTTTGCTGATTCACAGAACGGTAACATTGAAATTACCGACCAAGAAGTATGCAACGTTAGTGAGCGCTAATGTACTTTGAGTTGACTGCTCCCAATAGGCTATCTTTAGAGATGGCTTATTGGGATGCACAAATCACAGGGCTCGACCCTGAATTTATGCCGCCATTGACATTCAACATTGGAACTGGTAGTATTGAGAAAGTTAGTCGCATTCGTGATAAGTATAATTTAAAAGAATCATACTGGTCAGACAGAGAAGCGACAGGATACAAGGAGAAGTAATGTCAGATTACAAAGATGGATTTCAAGACGGGTACAAGTTTGCTCGTGAAGAACTAATGGAAAAGTTAGCAGAGATTGATATTGCTGACATTGACTCTTGGATCCTTGACCGTCTTTCAGAAATGATTGAGGGTGGCAACCTGTGATGGCTGAATGGCTTAAGTGTGATCAGTGTGCAGCTCAGGCAATGTGGGAAGCAAAGAAAGATGAGATGTCTCTTTATTTTTGTGGACATCATAAAAATTCACAGGGCGAGTCTCTTGTGGACTGGGCCGAAGAAATGGTACAATTACTAAACTACGAGCAAGACCAACTAACAAAGGCGGAATAAAATGGGCGACAGAGCAAACTTTGGATTTAGAGATTCCAAGGAAAATATTGTATTTCTATACGGCCACTGGGCTGGACATCGAATGCTAGAACAATTGGCGGACGCTGTTGCAGCAGCAGAGCCAAGGTGGCAGGATGAGTCATATGCAACACGTATCGCTATCTCTAATTTAATTAAAGATGAGTGGGCTAGCGAAACAGGCTGGGGCATATACGTAAATCAACTTGGGGACAATGAGCACAAGGTCCCTATTATTGATTGGAAGAATAAAACATTTACATTAATGGAAGAAGACCTGCAGACTGTAGTATTTAGCACAAGCCTTGAAGCATTTGTTGCCAAGTATTGTAGTCAACTAAGTATGGTATAATTAAGCTAGGACTTTGGTCCTGGTTTTAATACAGAAATGAAAATGGTGCGTCTAACTAGTCTACGGGCCAGGCGCTAAGTAAAGCGGTTTATTTCTTTCGTTGGAAATCAGCAGCCATATTCATTAACCCCCCAGCTTTTGTTGGGGGGTATTTTTTTGCCCGCAAGGGCGAGGGTAACATATCTCTTTTACGAAGTCAATATGAAAACTCCTGAAATTCTGTGATCTTGACCACAAAGCTTGGGGATGTGGTGTGTATCACACGATATTCCCTATACAAATGTCAGTGGTCCATTGTATAATTAGAACATATCAACGAAAGGATATAAAATGCCAAATTGGTGTTACAACACATTAACTATTCAAGGACCTAAGTCTGAAGTAGATATGATTAAAGATAGATTGAATGCTCCATTTACATTAGCACAAGAGACTTATGGTATGGGTGATATCTCATCTATGGGTTTCCCCACCAAAATTAAATTAGTTGAATATAATAATCCTGTGTTTGCTTTCCATAACATTCACTCATATAAGGATGACGGTATTACTGATGAAGAGTATGCCTGCCAGCCTGTTCGTGGTAACTATGATATACAAAATGACCCTGATTGGTTTGCTAAGTCTGTTGCATTCGCTAAGACTCAAAAGGATTGGTATTCTTGGAACAACTCTAATTGGGGAACCAAATGGGATGTTGCTGTATCAGATGAAGACCAATACCCAAATACAGAATTGCTTGAATACAAATCAGAAGGTGATGACAACTGGGTTATCTATAAGTATGAAACTGCTTGGTCACCTGCTGTAACTATCTTAACTAAACTAAGTAATCTTGTTCCTAACTGCCTGCTCACATTAGAGTTTGAGGAAGAGACAGGTTGGGGTGGGGAATATGAGATTGTCCGTGGTGAAGTAAAAGAACTAGTTGAATATGAGAACCGTTGCTATGCTTGCCAGTCTTACGATACATTAAGTTATTGTGAAGATGACTGCGGTGAATTCTGCTCATCTTGCAATGAAGGTTCTTGGCAGGATGAAAAGGCTATGGCAGAATGTCAGACCCATATGGTATTATTACCTTTGAAAACCTACACACAGGAAGAGGCACTGAATGTCTAGTTTCTTAGAAAATGAAAATGAAATGTTGATTGACGCAATCTATTCTGAGATTGGAGAACAACTAGTTGAAGATTGGATGAACTCTAATTTAGATGAAGGGCAACTATATGCCGATTGGTGTGTTGCCGATATGTCCAATAGTAATTATCTAAAGGGCAGGTTCAATCAGTTTCACAATTTAAGTCCAACAGATAACTATTATCTACAATGGGATGAGAACGCGTAATGGCATACTATAACTTCGTAATTAAATTACACGGCGCCGTTGGCGCTAATAGCGAAGAAGAAGCAATTGAGAAAATCAATGGACATCTTGACGACCTTGGCCAAGTTGAAAGCATTATCAAATATGATTTAGGTTGGCCTGATACGTCTTGGGAATTGGAGTCTGAACTACAATGATTACATCACAGGAACTACTTGACTATATGTATGATGACAACTTAAGTCATTTTGACGACAGAGACACATCAGATGATTGTGATTGTTATATTCACATAACACTTAATACTATGCTTAAATATATGGAGGCAATAGAATGCTAGGTTATACTAAGGATGATTTAGATCGAATGACTAATGCTATACATGACGCCAAGCTTTTTTATATTATTAACACAACCGCTCCATATGTAGACAGAGAACTCTTAGTTAATGATTTGTTAATGGCAAAGGATTTTCTTGATGGATTATGGGCAGAAGGACATTTCGAACATGCTAACTAAATCTAGTAAATTTATAGAGTATATGAAGATACATCTAATTAGTCTTGAACAAGACTTAGAAATGAATCCTGAATCTATCAATGTAATTGATATTCCAGGACAGATTGAAGCAACCAGGCATTTATTGTCAGTGGCAACTGATATAATGAATGATGACCTACAAGGAAAGGGTTACTAATGAATGCAGAAGATATTGGGCTCCCGCCCCATTTGCAACGTATGGTCAATGCTGGAGTATCGGGCCTTGACATTATGCACGGAGAACTAAAGAATCTAATGCTCATTGCTGAGCAAGACTTGGCAGACGCATTAGAACAAGAAACATTATCTGAAGAGGCAATGGACTCTATGGTCCGCACAGAATGTGAAGGACGACTAGACACCTTGGTCGAACTATACCAACTAACATATCAACTATCATTTGCGATTGGAGCACGTACACTATGAAGCCTGAAGACAAAGATAAACTAAACGAATGTTTAAAAATTCTAGATACTACGGACCTTGGGTTATCCCTGGTTTGGCTGTGGACGTGGTCAACAATCAACAACATCTTTGAGGATGAGACCTACAAGCAGAACGTTACTATAGATCAGATGTGGGACCACCTCTGCGAGGCCGTGGAGGCTGGCCAGGGCTTCTCCCTGGAGTACGGTGCCGAACAGCACCAAGAAGATGTACAAGACTGGATGTTAAGCAGGGACTACATTGTAGACACAATGTTTGAAGAAGAAGAGGAAGAAGACGAAGATGAGGATGAGTGACAACTACCTGAATGATCAGTTAAACACAGCCCAAAAGCTTTTGTGGGGCGGATCTGAAACTGAGAATATTGAGGCACACAACATCATTGCTAAATTAATCAATGATCGTATTGAGCAAGCAGATCTTTCGTAGGGGCCAAATTCGGCGGTTACGACACAACTAAATAAACCCTGAAAGCTATTTACAAAATTGCAAATAGTTGATATACTAAATAAAACATCTCTTGAAAGGGGATTCAAATGACAACAAAGCGTGAATATCTAAAGCAGCAAGGCATCACAGTAGGTGTACGTGGTCGCTTCTCAGGAGCTGCCAAGGTAGCTCTAGCGGAAGCTGTGGCTAAGGGCGTTACATTTACTGCAGAGACTCCAGCCAACAAGGCTAAGTAATCCAGGGATGGAGGTCGGGGCTTCGTTGGTCCTTGACCTCCTCTCTTATTTTTGGTACAATTGACAGTTAGGCGGAAGGCGGACGAATGAGTAAGACACAAGAAATCAAAGTAGCAGAATCATTAGTTAATCTAATGGATGACCATTGGTTTAATCCAACTATCTTTGGTCGATATCTGGCGGAACAGCCAATCTATACAATTGACCGAGTTATGGAAATGATTGTTTCAGTAATTGCTGAGCAAGCAAAGATGTATGATGTATATTCAAATCAAGGTACATATACAGAAGGTTTAATGTTAGCCAATGAACTGAATGAATGTATCAAGGCGTATCAGGAAAGTAATCAGTTAAACAATCTTAAGTTACCGTCCCGTTCTTACAAAGTAAAACGGGAAGAACCAAAAGAAAGAACATATCAATTTGGATGGCGGGAAGAGAAAGATCCATTCAGTCAACCATAAGGCATATACAATGAATAGATGAATGCCTGGTTAGATAGATAAACATATCTAGCCCAAATTATCCACAGGGTTATCCACATCCTGTGGATTTTTTGTGTGTGGGCATGAGGGCAACATTTTCTATTTACGACGAGCTATTTTAAATCCCTGAAATTGTGGGCACATTTTTCTATTTACGAAGGCTTGACAAATACGCCTGAAAATGCTACACAATATGTCTATATGATTAATTATACATATAGAATGTCGACAAATGTGTAGAGAATATGGCAGAATAGATCAAAATTCCTTATGATATCTATTGACAAATATGGATCAATATGCTGTGAATTTAAGCTATTGACATTACGATTAAGATCGGATATGCTCAATTACATATGTATGTTTAACTATATATAACTATAGTATATGATATGTTGTTTATAGTATAAATTCTCCACTATGCTCCACTTTACTCCACTATATAAGCCTTAGAAGGGCTATAGGAGACTGGAGAAATCGGAGGGGGATATAGGAGTTAGGACCTAATTTCTGTAAATTCTACAGCTATCTTGCTGAGCATGTGATACACACAAATGGGTCATCATTAGCCTTTATGTACAGTTGTTTGCATTTGGAGCAAGCTATCTTATATGGCTCATATTCCTTAATGAACTTACTATAGGATGATTCGAACTTATCCATTGGCTTCCCGTCCTTTTTCCCAATATGGGATCCCGTTTTCATCATAATCAGATCCTAATCTATTAAGCAATTCTTGGGTATCTGGATCTGATAATAGGGATTCTATGATGGGTTGAATGTCCATTATTTTCTAGTCCAAGTTGAAACCTTTTGTCCAGGAGTTCCCATATATGTATCTTCAATCAAAGCCTTATTCTTATCTAGATCCCGTATTGCCTTATTGAGTTCTATCATATCCTTAGCAGAAAGTCTGATACTTGTCAGTTCCCGCCCTTTAATTGCATCAAGTTTACGTCTAGTTTTTTCAATATCAGATAGGCTCTTCTGCTTTTCAGCAGCAATAGATGCCCTAGACATTCCTTTATATTTCTTCTTTTTGGCCATTAGAGATGAATCTCATTTACAGGCTCTTTAGACCAGTGAACATACGATCTAATATATACCGCTCCATAGGCAAGAGCTGCCAATATAAATCCGTATTGCTTTGTGGTTATGGCATATATCATCCATAGGCACTCATTTACTAGCAAGACAAGCCAAGCCCAAATGACCTTGCGTCCTACAAAGAATGTCCCTGTGACTCCAATAGCTGCTAGGATATACGACCAATACATTATTTGCAACTCATGCAGTAGTATGGAGCACGAAGCTGATATGGGTGGACATAACCTGTTCGAGCACATTTGTAGCATGTAGCTTTAATTAGATCAGATTGCTCGATCCGAAAGCCAAACTCTCTTGTATAGTACAGTTTAGTAACGTACCACGTTATTAGTATTGCTAGTATTTCTATCATTATTCGGCCTCCCCGCCTTTATCTATTTGGTCCAAGAAATGGAGTTATCTTATTTTTGTTATTATCTTTATATTCATCAAAGTCTTTTAGCTCATCATAGCCATACCCAGATTCATTTAGCTCAGGTTCATTGTATGTTCGTCTAGGCAACATATCGTCATCCATTGCACCACAATTAGCACATGTGATTTGACCATCAAGGTCTAGTTGATAGTCACATCCATATTTGGTACATAGGGCATCGCTCATATAGCAATTATACTATATAGATGTAGTTTTAGTCAACTGTTTTAGCTCATAATTATTATCTTTAGTAAACCACATAGGAATAGAATATCTATCTTCATTTATAACCTTTACTTCATGAAAAGAATTAATGTCTGTTGATTTAAATATAACTAAGTCGCCAAGGCTTGGCATAATCTTTAAATTAAGTAATGGAAATTCTAATGGACCAGACTTGCTGGTAGTATTTAAATATAGCAAAACGCTGTAGGCATAGTGATTATTTGCTCCATTTTCTGTATCTATGTGACCATGTACCTGAGCCCCAGGGATCTGTTTTGCTAGCCAAAGAGATGCAAGATATAAGTCCTCGGTCTCTTGAAATTCATCCCTTATAGAGCTTACTGAAAGATTAATGACTTTTTGTATTTGATCTTGTATATCATCAATACCATCAAGAATCATTGCTGATTTTTCTTTGTTATGGTTGTCTTTACCAAACATTTTTGTAAATCTAAGCTTCTTTGTACCAGTAGTAAAAGAGTCTTGATGCTTGTTTATGTAATCAATTATAACTTGAGCATCTTCAGGGCTTATACAGTTTTTTAATATCTTAATGTCATCCATTAGGTCTGTACCCCTTATAGAACCCAGGAGTAAGTAGTCCAATTAGTTCTTCCTCATCAATTAGATCCTCGGAAGATAGGTGTAGATGAAAGTGTCTAAAGTAGTCCCCTTGCCATTCCGACTTTTTAGATGATATTGTCATATGAGTTTCTTTTAAAGAAGAGCTTTTACGAGTTATAAAGTGACCTGCTAAAAGGATATCTTTAAATAAATCAGGATGGTCTAAGATATGTGCGTTTTCAATATGATCAATTGGTATGAATAATAGATGCAGCCTACTATCAGGTGCTGAGTCATAAACAATTACAAACTGATCGTCTTCGTATAAAAATTTACTTAGTTTATTAAAATCTCTTAGCTCTAATGGTATTTCTTCAAGCGATTGAATAGAGTCAATTTTGTTAAAGATGCCATGCTCTTTTCCTTTGGCAATAGCAATACCTTTTGAATAATGAAAGCGCCAATCTTTTGGGCACATGTAGCAAGTCATAATGTATCTAATATCCTTTACGTCAGGTACTGACAATTTTGTCTCTACCGCCGAACTTTTTCACTAATTGGGGCCTATATTATGAAGATAAACCTTTAAATGAATGACATGCACATACTCCTACTATTTTGTACGAGTCTTTTTCTACTTTGGCTAGATCATTATATGTAGCTACAGCCTGACAGTAATAACATGTTTCTGTTGATTCTGTTACTTCTAGATAGGCTTCAAGATTATCTAGTATGCCCATTTAGTCTACCTTTGGGTTAAATATTCCTGCCCAAGAAGTAGTTGGCTCTTCTGGAAGTCCTGTTGCTTTATTAATTGGAACACAATTAGGAACTTTCTTTCCGCCCTTGTCTTTCATGCCCACCTGCTTGTAACCAGACCAGCATGCCTTTTCCATGTTATTCCATTTGTCGACATGCTCATCATCTGAGATGTATGTCTTTGAGATCTCTTCATCGTTCAATTCAATGTTATCCATATCTACATTATATCATAAAGTGTGTCAACGGAGTTGACTGAATTGTCTCTACCGTCGCGGATTTCACTTTTTTGGACCTCATTTTCATGATATTGTAAATGAAAATCCATTAGACTATAGGTTACTGCACAGAAACATATCTGGCAATGTGTGAGCCATTGAGACTTATCTTCCCACTTTTTATTCATAAGCTTCAGGTGAAGGAATCGGACCTTCGTTATCGGTTTCGGAAACCGCTCTACGACCATTATAGGAACCTGAATTATTCTTAGGAATAATTCGCTTAATTTCATAGCAACAGACTGGGCACTCTCCGACGTGCAAACAATTGCCTGAATCTAAGATAACCATTTCGGTTAACCTTCCTTCTACATTCTTATTACAAGGAACGCAGAAAGCACTCAACATTACTGTCAATTAGCATCCGCTTCACGGAGCCATTGATCTTCCCATAGTCCAATTAAAGAACTATTTCCAATATCATCAAAATAATATTTGTTTTTAACTGGGCTGTATGTCCAACCATACCACATATCGCCTTCCATCCAAGAAAGAGATCCTGTTTTCATTCCTTCTGGATCATTCATTATTGAGTCTAGGTGGTCATACATATGTACTTCTTCAAATATAGCTTTTCTTAGTGGATCCCACCTAAATATTTTACTTACTAACCAATCAATTATCATTTTGAAATAAGTCTCATCTGTTCCATAATCAATGCTTGCTTTCTTTCAAATGCACTAGATTGTGGCTTAGATGCAAGCCTTTTTAGATTCTTTTTTTGTCGTTTCATTCCAGACTGGGATTTTGCCACATTATTTTTTTTCATATATTTAGTATACTATATTTATAAAGGTGCGTCAATAGCAGACTTGTGCATAAGCACTTCTTTATAGCACTCTAAAGCTGTTTCATATTCGTGTGAATTTAAAATTAATTCATCATACATTAAATAGTCTTTATGTATACTGGATGAGGGTATGTGCGGATTATTTTCACGATCTGAGTAAACCTTGACGTCTCCCTGGACCACATTTGAACCTAAAGTTTTTAATACATAATTAACTGTATTTAATGGATTAAAACTTAGATCACTAAAATCAATAATAGTTTTCTTTTTGCCTTTTAATATTGATTTATAAAATAAAATATAATGTGCTAGCTTTACATCAATTTGTTTTTGAGGTATATGATGTTCTGGATAAGCGTTTAAATGTAGATTCATAACATATTCAGACCTAATTGTTTCTAGTGGCGGTCTTATTACAACAACATACATTCCCTGATAATCTGAGTTTAGTAGTTCGTGCTGGTATTCTATTGTGCCAAAATGCATAGGCATAGCCTGATCTAGATTATGAACTAAAAAATTGTATCCGCTTCTTGGATAAGAAGATATGCGAAAATCAATCATTTTTTATTTTTTATTAAATTTGCTGCTTCTGTAAATCCGTTGGCTTCAAGCTCTTTAATAATTGCACTTGAAACATTTTGAACTACCTTTTGTACTGTCTTATGTGTACCGTTACATGCTGGGTATGCTGTTGAGTATCCGCATTTACAATCTGCCATTTTTATCTCTTTCTATTTTACTAATCGACGTATCTGTCTTTTAGTCTTTTCCATCTACCATATATATTTGGGATTTCTGCCCCAATATATTCTTGGCCTGTCTCTAAATCTATTAAAAGCCATTTGCCAGGAGACTTTGTATGTATAGTTAAATCTACCGCTTTGTCAAACTCTTTGACTTCTGCCCCTTGATACATTTTGGGTAAAAATGTATAAACATTATTAAGAAGTTTTCTCATTATACTATTATACTATAGAGCTATCTTCTATTCTATCTATAGCATCATCAATTGATGTAGTATGTTCTTTTGTACAATTCCCACATTCTTTACAAATTAGTATGGCTCGCCTTCATATTTTTTATCCCCTATTAATTCTTCTGGGATTATGTCTACCATTAAATGCACACGATCTGTTTCACCAAAATTATATACCCCGTGAAGAAGCTTGTTATTAACCCTCCATGAATCACCAATCTCCATGTTTGCATACATATTATCTACACTAAACAATGTTTTTTCATTAGTAAGTATTGGTATGTGAAAGCGTCTTATAAGGTGAGTATACAAGGCTTTATCATAATGTGGAGTAACTAATTGCATGGCTGGTAAGCTTACTAAAGTAGCTCTGCCAACCCTTCCATTGTTAGTTTTTTCTAAATCTTTTATAATAGGATCTATTAATTCCCATAGTTCATTATTTTTACATAAAAATGAAGGTGAATATTCTTCTCCTGGGACCCACCCTAATGGGTACCAAGTTAGGTGGTATGAAAAAGTTCTCCAGTGATGAATTGCTCCATCTTGACGTGAAGTATCTTCTAGCCATTCTGAAGTAAACCCAGACACGATATCAGAAATTTTAGAAACATCGTAATGTCCTTCTTTAATTAATTTAAAGTCTTCCATGTAATATTCTTTAAAATCTTCTATGTAAAGACCTTCTTTATTTGGCTTAAACTCTGTCATTACTTTCTGCCCCATTTAACTTTATTCCAACCACGCTCATGGAAGTAATAAAGAATTGTCTTTGTAAATACCTCAAAACTTGCGATTGCACCAGCGGTAACTGGCTCTTTAGTTATTGCCCAAGATATTACAAAGGTATCTGCTGTGCCAATGACACGCCAAGTAATTGCTTTTAAGGCTGATCTTTGTTTGGTTACATTCATGATGGCCACTCAATTTTGCTTGGCTTAGTGATGAAGTTCCAGACTTTAGATGCCCATCTCTTTACGTTTTTGCGTAGCGCTAATAGCATGAATGTCTGCCCCCAAATCTACTTGCTCAATCTTGTATCCAACATCACGACCATATACAATGTTAGTAATGTTAGGTAATCTTAATACTAATGCCCCGTCCATAAATTCATCCTTGGCAATATATTCTTTTACCTGATCAAACTTAAGTGGATCTTTCTCGCTTGTATTGTATGTATTACGGACGCCAAGAAGTACTTGGTCAGTTCTCTTACCAGCCTCCTTGTAAAGGGCGTGGTGGCCTTCGTGCCATGGCTGGTACCTACCCAGCATTAAAGTTGTAGGTGCAGACCAGTCATGTAGGTTAAACTGATTAATGATTACCGATGCCTTTTCATTTGCATCCCATTCATGGCTTATAAAAGCAATGTCATAGTTTGTTGGCATTTCAAACATCTTGTTGGTGTCTTCAAATCTTCCTTCTTCAATCGTGTTCATGAATACCAAAATGTCTGGCTTTCCAAATGCTGCACGAGTTAGTTCAGTTGGACATACAAAATCAACTATAACTGGAGCGACGCCTTGCTTGGCAATTAGTCTTGCCATTTCTCCCATGCGTCGTGCTTGTTCTAGACGATCCTCTGGGGCAAATCCAAGGTCTGAGTTTACTGTTGCACGAACTTCATCTGCGTTTAAATGAATTGCATTAATTCTTTCTTTGAGCGCCTTCGCTAATTCTGTTTTTCCAGATCCTGGAAGGCCGACTACCTGAATAATCAATTGAGTTAAACCTTTTTTCTGTTACTCTTTTTCGGAGGCTTAGGAATTAAGCTCGTCTCTCTTCTAATGCCATGTTTGTTTGTATCTATTTTTACACCTTGTCTTGGATATCTTTTAGGCGTTTCTCTACTTGTAATAGCACCAGCAGGTGCACCAGCATTTGCTGGTGGCACCATGCCAGTACCATCTTCTTTTTTAAAACTATTACTCATTTATAAATTGTCTTGTCTGCTCTGGTGTTGAAACCATGCCTAGCGTTAAGCCTGATTCACCATCTCGTGAAACGTCTATAATGGTAACTGGAGTTACTCCTAGGGTGCTTCCCGTTGTTTCGCATCCGCATTCATAACACATTAGTTGCAGTTCTCACAATCTTTAACATCACAATCAGCTTCGCCTCTTGTGTCTCTTGTACACTTTGCGCCAGATTTTGCTGGGGCTGGTGCGGGAGTAGGTGCTGCTGGCTTTACAGCCTCAGCGATAGCTGCTTCCATTGATGGGGCAGTTACTTCTTCTTTATCAAATAGATCCATTTTTACTTTGGGCCTTGTGCTGATGGCTGGTTAGATACATCTGATGCAGGGAATGCTGCTGATGGGTCGGCAGCGTACTGCTCTCCAATTGTGTGCTGTACTGCTGGCTTTACTTCGTTAAATCCTGTTAAGTTTAATCCGTCTGACATTTTATTTCTCCTATAGGTTACTTATTTAAGTGGGACTAGTATTCCACTCATGACTCTATTATAGCATTATTGTTATTTAGTTGACTGGTTCATCTTTTATATAGGTTTTGATAGCAATCAGAGCACATATCTATAATTCCAAATTCTGGCAAAGAGCCTATCCTGGAGGCCTTGTTGGTGCAGCCTTTAATTTCACAAATGTTACCTAGCATCTTGTCCTTCGTTTAAAAAATATTCTGGCACCGATGGAATGTGGTGGGGCCCAGACAAATCTATTCTGGTCTGTTTATGGAAATCAAAATTGATATAATTTTGATATCTTTCAACAGAATCTTTGTTACTGTTTAGATAATTAACAAAATTATGTGCTGTTTGCTCTTGGCATAGATCCCAATTAATTAAATCCGAAATTGATTTTCTTCTGGGAACTGGCGATTCGCTTTCATTTTGATATAAATGAGCTGCTGGAACTTTACTTGATGGGTAGACCAAACAAAATCCATTATTGAACAAATCAATTGTTTGCAATATTTCTTCTTCATAAAATATTGCTTCTTTAAACAAGCCAGTATGATTTATAAACTCTTTATTGCCAAAAGAAAGGTTTGCATTAAATTTAATTGAGGGATAATATTTTTTTTGCGATATATTTCTCATATCTTCTGCGCCACATAACTGCCAAATTGGTATTACTTCCCCATAATAATTACTTTTAGCTTGCTTTTCTTTTGGTGCAACATCAAAAAAACAGTAATGTGCATTAAAATTAGAATTAGGCAACCCATTTTCATCATAAGTATATCTATCTAAATAACATGTAAGTATTGTTTTGTTGTTTTTTGTTAAAGAAATAGATTCATCCAGCATAGATATAAAAATATTATCCCAGTTATAATCTAAAAATGTATGTGGGTCTATCTGCAGCATGTAATCTTCGTCTTTGTATCCAAGCATTGCCAAACTTCTACCAGGCCCTACTCCCATATTTTTGATTAAAGGTGCGTGGATCTGGTAGGTGATTTTAACGTGAGGGTAAGCATTTTGCATTTCATTAATAGATTCATCAAATCCGTTTAAATGCTCTGGCATTCCAACAATAGAAGCGTGTATATGAATGTTGTTTTCTTTGGAACTTTTCTCAGATAACCCTTTTATTGTAAACATTAAATCAAGATCGTAATATAAAACTGCCAGTGGAACATATATTGATTTAAGCATTGTTACTTGCTACCGCTTGCCTTTTGTCCTCTGTAACCCGTTTTTTTCTTATTCATAGATCCTGGCTTTTTATAACCAGCCCCGTTTGGAGTTGCTGCAATTCTTTGCGCTAAAGCTTTTTTAATTTTATCGTTGTGCTTTCCCATTATTTAACCTTACCACCAAACTTTGACCAAGCTCTTTCGTGTAAGAAAAATCCAATCATTTCGCATGCTGTATATATGATTGCAAATGTACCAGCGTATTCCCAATGGGCTTCGCCAGTTATAGCCTTTTCAAAAAAATAGACTAATGTGCTAACAAATCCAATATGAACCGCTGGCCAAGTAATTGATTTATACAAACTTCTTTTATTAGATTCCATAACACCATTCTATCATTTATATATTAAGGAGGCAAGACCAAAGTCTTGCCCCCTTAATAGAAGATTTACTTCTTTAGTGCTACCTTTAGCTTAGGGAACTTCTTGTTCCACTTAGTTGCAAGTGCATTGTATTCCGCCTTGTATGTAGCCTTAGCAAGATCTGCTGCTGCCTGTGCTGTTACTGTTGCTGCCTTTGCTGTTGCAGTTGCAGAATCTGATGCTGCCTTATCGGCTGCACGTCCTGCCTTCTCTGCTGCAAGTGCTGCATTAGCAACTGCTAGTGCTGAGTTAGCAACTGCGAGTTCTGCGTTCTTTGCTGCAAGTTCCCCTGCAAGATCACGAACTGCTACTGTTGCAACTACAGAGCCGATTGGCGCTGTTAGACCTGTTACGGCTGTCGCTACTGTTGCGTATGCTGTAACAACTACTGAACCTGAAGCAGGAAGTGTTACAGTCTGCTCCTTTGTTCCTAGTGTTGCTACTGCTGTATCTGTTGTAAGCGCTGTTGCAGTTGCTGCACCATTTGAGCTTACTAGAGTATTAATTGTTGCTCCACCCTTTACGTTACCAAATACATCGTATCCTGTTACCTTAAGAGTTGCAATTGTTCCCGCTGCTCCAGATGCTGGTGCGGTGATAGCGATTGAGTTCAAAGCACCTGCGGTACCTTGTACATAGTAAACTGTTGTAGTTCCAGCACGAGTAATTGCTACTGTTCCTACTGCTGTACTTTTAGTATATACATAAAAGTCTGCTGAGTTTCCAGTTCCTGTTGAAACTGAAAGTGTTGAAGATCCGCTTGATGCGGTAACTGGTGCTGCTGATGTTGATAGAGCAGGAACAAGTGTTGCATTTACTGCAACTGCTGTTACTACTGTTCCAGTGTCTACTGCTGTTACGGCAATTTTCAATGCATCTGCTGCATCAATACTGTTGTCTGCTGGTACTGGTAGTGCTACAGGTGTTCCAACTACTGTTCCACCTGTTGCTGCAGATCCCGCAACCGTTAGGGTTACAGTTCCAGCGTTAGCGTTAGCTGCTGGTGATACAAGCATTGTGCTAGTCAGGGCTGCAGCGATGATTAGCGTTACTTTCTTAAATGAGTTCATTTAATTTATTCTCCTTATATTAATCTGTCTCTTTACGAGCTCAGAAGTTTGTGACATGTTCACACTATGTAAGACGTTTTTCTATATCAAATGTCGCTAATGTAATTCATGTATTTTTACATGGAACGAACAAGGGTCTCCGCCTTCATCCCATTCTTCCATTTCTTCATCTGACATTGGTGGGCCATCATGAGTATCGCAAAATACATCTGACACCCAACCACGATCATAACCACTTTTGAGCCATATTTCAAACTCTAAATGATTAGAATCTTCTGAATCAAATTCTAGATCCATTCTGCTAACTCCTCCAACAATAAATGCTTGGGCTTAGCACCAGTTATTTTTTTAACTGGTAGTCCAGACTTAAATAGTACCATATAGGGGATGGTAGTTACAGAGTATTCTGCTGTTTTGATAGGATTCTCATCAACATTTAGCTTTCCAACCCATAATCCACGCTCTTTTGATATCTCGTCTAATATAGGAGATATCTTTTTGCAAGGACCGCACCATGGTGCCCAAAAGTCGATAAGTACTAAATTGTGTGACTTAAGCACACTATCAAAGCTTTCATCTGTAACTATCAATTTATTCCCCTTTTAATTCATCCGCTGCTTTATTAAATTTATTCATAAATGTTTGGATCACCCAAACTGCGGTTTCCCCTGCATTGGAAGACATTGCTTTTGAAGCTTCTTCCGTTCTATCCTCGACAGCAAGGGCGTTGTACCATTTCTGGTACAACTCCTCACCAATCTCTTTAATAATTTCTTCAAGTACAGTTAACTTATTATCCATTTAGTCTTGCTAACTGTGCTGCTTTAATATTTGCAAGCAGTGTTGCTGCTAACTTTACCGCCGAATCGTGTTCTGCTTGTGCCTTTGCAATTTGTGCATTAACATCTGCCTGCAATGCTAATTTTGCTGCTGCTTTTTCCGCAGTAATTTGCTCGGGCGTTGGGCCTGTTGGCACAACAGGGGTGACTGGTAGTGTGCTATAGGATAGGGCTTCATTGATATTAATTAATTTTTTAAATGTACCCTGTCTTCCAACTGTAGATGAGGCTGTTGAACGAAGTGCGGTAAGCAGTTCATTGTATGTATAGTTAGGCTTTGCTGACTTTAGCTTGATCCACTCTCCACCAGCAAATTGGATTGCAGCAGATGATCCCGCTACGTTCTTTGATACATTTCCTGGGCCCGAGACTGTAAAAAATCCTGGAGCAAAGAAGTCAAGCCTTTCATTATCATTGTTGCTTGCGGTTGAAATTTCTTTTTGCTGATCTACATAGCCAACCGAAATAGATTCCTCTATGCATGCTGGCCAATCAATACGCTTATAGTCACGACCATTTCCTGAAGGGAAAAATGTAGGAATTCCAATATTAATAAGGTCTTTGACTGACTGCACTGTAGTAGGTGTCTTTGGGCAATAGTCCGTACCTGCTGGGCCTAGGTTGTGCATTCCCTGTGACATTGTTACTGCTTGAATATTGTACTTTGATGCGTTATTCTTGATCCAATTTAAAGCGTTGTAAACAGAAGCTTCGCCAGCATTTTGACGTGAGCCAGTTGAAGTGTTTCCAATAATTTTAATAAATACAACATTTACATTAGGGTTATTTGCTAAAAACACTGAAGTCATAAGTGTTCCGTGATCAAAGCCAGAAAGAGTAATTAGATTTGAAGGCATTGATGCCGAACCCTTGCCCTCCATAAAAGATTGACCATTAGGGCATGTTGTCCACTCCAAGATACAAACTTCTTGAATAATTTTTCCTTGAAACGCTGGTAAAGATGTATCAATTGCTGTATCTAAGATTGCAACTGAAGGGGTTGAACCTGTGCGGTTCTTTAGTCCCGCTGCTTGAGCGGTTGTAGGTAGTGCTAGTGTGATTGCGATTAACGCAGCTATTAGTTTTTTATTCATGGTTTAATTCTACTAAATAATAGCAGGATGTCAAGGGGTTTCTGTGGTTCTTTTATACCATTTTCCGCTGTCTAGCGATTCCGTAGGCTGCATTGGAGCCATTCCTTGAGTCTCTAACAAATTAGATATACTTAAGGTAAGCAATTCAATATGCATTTCCATTCTAACAACAGCTAATTCAAGCTGTCTCAATCTTTCTGACTTTCTCATTCTTGTATCTCTCTGTCTAGTAGCGTAGGTGCTGTTGCCATGCTTCCACAGTTAGCACATTCCATATCAAGAAAATATGTAGCTATTTCAAACTCTTCAAAGATAACCTTAACATTCCATATGTTGCAACCGCAAGGGCATAGGTGTGTTGGTGCTCCTCTTAAATCCATTGCATGATCATAGTTTTCTGGCTTTAAGTTGCTGATGCTTAATGGATACTCCCTTTTTTGAGATTGCTCTTCTAATTCTTCCATCTTATTTATATAATATAGTCCAAGACTGTATCTAGCCTTAAGCCATCTAAAGGATGATATGATAAAAAAGGCTAATAGTATGTAAGCAACAGTCTTCATGTATCAATTATACACTAAACTTGGATATATGTATAGGGTGCTGTTACGCTCATATTAAACTCAGTTGCCGCTTCTAATGCAGCTTTTAATCTTACCTTTGGGTTTTGTTGTTTTTTAGTTGCATGTAAGGCCCCTAGTGCTATCTGCCCACCGCTACCTTCTGCCATGTAGTTAACAATGTTTTCTCCAACATGAAAATCTTCATCTATGGTAAAAAGTCTACCGCATATTCCGACTATAAAAATTCCGCCTGTGTCTTCATCGGATGGCGATCCGATACTTCCGTATCCATTATCTTTAAATGTAGACTTAACAGAATCAATAAACTTAGTTCTCATGAACTTGTCTAAGCCTGAGTTGGTTTTAGTTTCTGTATATTTTGGAGGGGTCCACATGTATTGAAGGATCTGCCCCATACGAAATGAATCTGTGAAAGCAATTCCGTATTGACCATTTTTAAAAACTTTTGGCTCTTTCCTTGATATAATCCATCCAGTTTTATCGTCTGAGGCGGCATGGTCGGATCCCATATACACAACACCATTTTGGGCAATAGCTACAATACAAGTCATACTAACAGTATACTATTTTTATTTTTGTAGGGCTAGTCCTCATCGGAATGAATTTGTACATGGGTTAATTTAAGCAAAGTTACCTCTAATTCAGCCTTAACCCTAATCAATTCCTGAATGGCTTCGTAGTATTTATCTTTCCATTCATTTAAATCTTTTTCTAATCGGTATAGCTTTATCTCAAGATCTTTTAATTCTAATAAAAGCTGATCATGAGCTTTTTCTGCCCGATGCTCTATTCTTTCTTTTTTAGACCTTCTGGCGCCAATCTGCGCTGTAAGCAGACCGCTAATGGCGGCGGCAAAGAGAGTTATTATTATCTCAGTTAGGGGAATATTCATTATATGAATATTATACCGTATTATCTATGTTAAATTAATAACTCAGAAGCCTTTATATCTACGCCAACATATTTCTTTTTTGCAATATGATCTTTTACATGATCTGAGCCGTATTGTCTGCCTGCTAGTATAACTATCCATCTTGGCTCTAATTTGTTTTCTGCACATGATTTACACAGCAATAAATTTATTGGCAACAATGCAGATTTTTTGGCTGAAAGTTCGTTCTTGCTTTTATTACAAGAATAACACATTACTTTATCCATGATTTTTTCCTCCTGGCTTTCCTTCAAGCTCTACTCTTACTCCGTATGATTCCAAGATATTTTTTACCATTTCTACATACTCTATTACTCTGACTCTCATTGAGCCGTCGTATTGTGCAAAATTATTCTCATATAATCTTATTGCTAGGAACTCTGGGTACTTTACTATATCCATTTCAAGTGTAGGGGTAGGTTTTTTGAGCTCTCTTATTTTGAGCGCCATCTCCCTGTTATAGAAAGTTGGCTTGTTTGGCTCCCCAGTCCACTCGTTTATACCATACTTAAAGTGGTTTTTGCTTTTATCAATAAACATGCTTTTCCTTTATTCTTTTCCATACTTCTTTTGTTTTATGTGCATTTCTTATTTTATCGTGGGATCCAGCGTTTAAGTAAACCCCTCCCCAAATTCCGTAATCGCTATTGGCGACACCAGCGTCGTAGCATAGCTTGATAACTGGGCATGAAAGACATGCCTCATCAATATTTTTTGCTATACTTATATCAGCTTCATACTTATCAAAGAATAGATTTGTATCCATACCAAGGCACAATGCCAACTTGTACCAGTCTAAGTTATCTTCATCTACATTTAAATTATTTAAAATATTTGACATATCGTTTTGGCAGTTTCCAGATTCCTTCACGGCTGACAGAAATCTTTTCTGCCTTACCCCAAGCATCTTTCCTATACATACCCTTTACGTCCGTATAGCCGCCATTATCTTTTTTCCAAATTACAAGATCATAGTTGTTCCAAAATGATTCTTGTAACTTTGTGCGAGATCTTTTAATAAAAATCTCAACACCTTTCTCCGTTAGATGTAACAAATTACTTTTACCTTTTCTAGTACCCGAAGTCGGACTTGAACCGACATGCGATGAAGCAACAAATTTTAAGTCTGTCGTGTATACCGATTCCACCATTCGGGCATATGCTGGTCCACCAGGTCTCGATCCTGGGACATCCAAATTAACAGTTTGGCGCTCTACCAGCTGAGCTATGGACCATCATACGCAAAAACCGCTGTACTACGTAATTATACACGGAAAACAGCGGCTTTGTCAACGACTATTTAGTTGTTATTTTAACGATATTAACTTTTTTAATTTCGTCATCTATATTAAAAATATCATGAATATATTCACTTGCATCTTCTGGATTAAAGGCTTCTACTTCAACCTCTACATCTAATTTAATGCGGTATTTATTCATAGTCTAATTATAGCATTACTTAGAAGCTTTTTTATCTACTGATAAG
>Ga0209356_1000185_pt1 | contig 24110 bp, 46 predicted proteins | sample LauGreFaBDMM15SN_2_FD_188213 | JGI IMG/M metagenome (GOLD analysis project Ga0209356, IMG submission 188213) | Freshwater lake microbial communities from Lake Michigan, USA - Fa13.BD.MM15.SN (SPAdes) (version 2) | ecosystem: Environmental > Aquatic > Freshwater > Lake | place: Lake Michigan, USA...
CCCTCGATTACACGACGACAAACCTCGTGCCATCTTTCTTTAGTTCCATCTTCCTTCATGCGAGAATATGTACGAATAAAAGTAATTTCTCCAAGTGAATTTTCTGCTGCATCCTTAAACCCAAATGGGCTTTCTTGGTTCTTGTATTTTTCTACGAAGTCCTCTGGAAGTTTAAAACTAAAAAAATCTGACATGTGTATCGTCCTTTCAAAAACGGATTAAGACCTAAGTATAGCAGAGTTTTATGAAAAGCAAAACTCTACCTAAATCTATTGTTGAGAGTTTTACTTAAAGGTTTTCTTTTGCCAAAACTTTAATCTATAACCATTTTGAAAAGTAGATCTAACTTTATTCCGTTGTTCTTCTATTTTTTTTGGTGGGAAGTTGTTAACTAATTCCATTGTCCATTCTTCTCTTTTAAATGGAAAAATTTGAGACATTGGTGTTCCTTGCTTTAATGTTCCCTTAAAATTCTTTTTTACCAAAAAGGATAGATGACCATCAGTAAAATAGTTATCAGTGTCAACAACAGCATCGATTGCCTTTAAAGGTGTTGGACTTTGGTGCATTGGGTTTGTAAATAGTGTACTGTAACCTTCATCGGTTTGTACCATCCAGGTAGGGTGAATTCTTAAAATTTTACTACAATAGATTTCTTTATCTATAGGTAAGTGAGAAACCTGCTCTTCTGAATGCTCACTTATAAGCATTGAGTGATACTTGCTCACCCCCGCAGGAAGTTGAATATTTAAATTGCCGTCAGTTGTATCTATGTATATATCGCATGGAACTTTTAAAATATATCCCATTGCCATAGCGTCAAAAAAGGCTTGACATTTTTTTACAGTAAGCCTCATAATCCCTCTATCAGGAATCTCACTTCCCGAAATTGCTGGCTGATCTTTATACCATGTAGGAACATTTTTTGTGCTCTGTTCTGGTTCTGGAACAATACTCAACAATTGAGGATACATCTGAAGAAATTTAATAGTATTCATAATTCCCATTCTATTACCTATAATTATATCACAACAAATGCTTTAGCATTATGTTAAAATATTATTCTGGTGCAGGTTCTGGTTCGGGCAATGGGGAATCTATAGGATATCCATCATAGACTAGATAGTTTTCTGTAAAGAATATATCTAGAGGTTCACAGTTAACAGAAATAACTTGATGATCCATGACTGTTATGACTAGGTCAACTATATCAGTCCAAGAATTTGTCTGTGTAGACCATAACTTGTCTGTAGTCAAAAGGTTTGCAGACAAAATCATCTGTGCAAGACCATCTCTTTTTGCAAGTAAATGGTGAGTTCCTGAGTATGTTTCATTTCCTATCATTACAACAACTGAAGCATTTGATACTCCAACTGCCGTAACTGTTGTTGTTTGGTTTGGAACAATTGCAAGACTGTCTGGATTATTTGTCCAGGCTACCATCTCTTCTTTTGTAAATGACATTCCTAATCCAGGAACATCTGCTGAAACAAGAGTGTCTCCTACTTCAAGATCTGATGCTTGAACATATCCGTTTGTTGTTAAGATCAAAGTGTTTGGACCAACTGAGTACCAGCGAGATCCTCCACCGTAAGCAGCAAATGCACCGAAGGCACCGAATGCGCCGAATGCACCAAATGCACCGAAGGCACCGAAGGCACCAAATGCACCGAATGCAGAGAACGCACCGAATGCACCGAAGGCACCGAATGCAGAGAACGCACCGAATGCACCGAAGGCACCGAAGGCAGAGAACGCACCGAACGCACCAAAGGCAGAGAAGGCACCGAAGGCACCAAATGCACCGAATGCAGCAAATACAGTTGTAACAGATCCTGATGCACCTGATGTTGCAGAATTACCATTAGCATTTGTTGCATAAACAGTGTATGTCTGTTCTGTTCCTTGTTCTTGTCCAACGCTTGCTGATGTTGCTGTTCCAACATTGCCAGACTTTCCATCAGAAGATGCCCAAGTGTAAGATGTAATTCCTGATCCACCATTTGATGGTGCTGACCAAGATACGCTATCTGTTCCTGCTGAAGGAGATGATGCGCTTGGTGCTGAAGGTGTTGCGGGCACTGTTGTCAATGTTACTGAATTAGACAAAGCAGAATAATCAGAAGTTCCATTTGCATTCGTTGCGTTAATTCTAAAAGAATAAGTTGTTCCTGATGCAATTCCTGCTGCACTTAGTGGATTTGAATTTCCAGAAGTAGCATAACCTCCATCATTTGATTGAATTCCATATCCAGTAATATCTGATCCACCAGTTGCTGGAGTAGTAAAACTTATTCGTGCTTCACCATTATTAAATGGTCTTCCTGTTCCAGTGTCTGTAGCACTTAGACCACTTGGTGCTTGAGGAACAGTTGTAACTGTTACAGAGTTAGATGCAGCAGATGCTGGGCCTTGTCCTACTGAGTTTGTTCCAGTTACTGTTATATTTGTGACTACTCCAGAGCCAAAGCCTTGGATTGTTATTGGAGAAGATGAACCAGTTGCAGAGTGTGTCACACCATGTACAGAGCAGTATCCTGATGCTGTAAAAGATGTTGCTGGTGCGCCATCTGTATTAGCAGTAAAAGTTACTGTAACTGCACCATTGTTGTAAGCCCTTCCAGTTCCAACATTTGTTGCTGTACCAATTGTTGGTGCTAGTGGAGCCAGAAAGTCGTTTGCCGACTGACTCATTCTACCTGCTTGCTTTGACATATTTAATCTCCCCTATTTCTTTAATTTTTTTTTATTATGCTGATAAGTCGCCGAAGACCAACCATCCTGCTGCAGTCTTCATTGCTGTTGCTACTGAGTTGGTTGTTCTAAACTTAAGTCCTGGTGTTCCCACTACTGAGTTAGTTGAAGCAAATGATGCTCCAGTTCCTGACTCTTGGTAGAAATCAATTGACTGACCAGTTGAATATCCTGTTGCAGGAAGAGTAATAACTACTGCTCCAGTTAATGGGATAAACTGATCTGCCCGTGCTGCTGCAAGTGCGTGTGCTCCTGCTGCTATTGCAGTTGGGATGTTAGTAATTGAAGGTACGCCAGCCTTTGTTTGTGTACCGTCTGTAAATGCTACTCCTGCTGCTGCAACTGTTACTGTACCAGTAAATGTTGGTGAAGCAAGAGGTGCTTTTGCTGCTAAATTAGTTGTAACTGTTGATGCAAAGTTTGCGTCATCACCAAGTGCTGCAGCAAGTTCATCAAGTGTGTTGAGGGCTGCTGGAGCACCAACTAGAAGTGCATTAACTTCTGCAATTGCTTCTGACTTAGCAGTTGCGATTGCTGAAGCCTGTGCTGTAGATACTGGCTTTGATTCATCTGCTGTATTATTTACGTTTCCAAGACCAACCATTGTTGATGTGATACCAGAAACTGTTCCTGTAAATGTAGGTGAAGCAAGTGGAGCCTTTAGGTCAAGTGCTGTTTGTGTAGCAGTTGTAATGTATGTGTTGTCAAGATCGAATGCTTCAGATACTGCATTGTAATCAATACCTACACCAGCAAGTGATGCCTGATCTACCTCTGCACCATTAACAGCATTTGTAACATCTGTTAGTGTTGCAAGAACTGATGTATCTGCAATACCGTGAACATTGCTAGTATCTGCATTGTGATCAGAAACTGCTGTTGCAATTGCTGTTCCTGTTGCAGTTGATACTGGCTTATTTGCATCTGATGTATTATCAACGTTAGCAAGTCCTATGGAAGATTGTGTAATTGATGATACTGCTGTTGAAATTGAAGTGAGTACATCAGATTTTGCTGTTTCAACATCTGATTTAAGTGCTAGAAGTGCAGTATCTGCAATTCCATGAACACCTGTTTCGTCTGTGTTGTGTGCTTCAATTTCTGATTTAAGTGCTAGAAGTGCAGTATTTGCAATTCCATGAACATTTGTTTCGTCTGTGTCGTGTACTGTTACTGCATTGTCTGCATACGCCTTTGTTGCAAGTGCTGCTGTGTCTGCAATGCCATGAACACCTGTTTGAAGTGCGGTGTGTGTTGTAACTGCATCAAGGGCATTTGTTAATGCTGCATTTGCTTTTGTAGTTGCGTCTTGTGATGATGATTCTGCCGAAATAGCAATTGCTGAGTTTACTCCTGCTGTTGTTGATAGTAGTGCAGTATTTGCAATACCGTGAACATTTGTTGTTGCAGTTGTATGGTTTGTGATAAATGCTGGGTCATCTCCCATTGCTGCTGCTAACTCATTGAGAGTATTTAGCAGATCTGGTGCGCCGTCGATAACTGCTGCTAGTTCGGCTGCATTTGCAAAATATGTCAATGCTGACCATGTAGAGGATCCGTTACCCATCTTAAATTTACTTGTGTCGGTTTCAAAACCGATTTCACCTGCTGCGAGAATTGGGTTGGCAGCCGTCCATTGGGCTGCAGTACCTCTGCGCTGTTGCATTCTTGTTGCCATATTTTATTTCTCCTTATGGGGGCTGCCCAATTACTTATCTTTATTATAACATCAATTTTTTAATTGAAGTTATCTACTACACTACCGCCATCGAACACTACAGTCCAAGTTGTTGTACTTGGTCCTCCAGCATCCAAACCTACACCCAATGGGCTATTAAATGATCCGCCTTCATAAAACTGGGATACTATGAAACCAGTTCCATCAATTGCGGTATCGTGAATGTGCTGTGGTAAATTATTTGTATCATCAATAGTTGCTTGGGTATACCAAACTCCATCGTAATAGAAATTAACTCTGTTTGTTGTGGTGTCTAGCCACTGCTTACCATTAGTTGGTGAAGAAGGAGCAGTTGATGATACAGTCATCCCTGTTAGAGAATCTACATACGCCTTGGTTGCTGCGTGAGTTGATGCTGTAGGGGTTCCTACTGTTACTGCTCCTCCGAATGTACCGCCGTTTGCTACGGCTAATCCATTCTTGACTTTGAAGTCTTTATCGACTGTTGCCATTTACTACTCCCTCTTCCAACTATTTTTATTTTTTATTACTTAAGAAGTGTTCCCATTACAGTAACTGTTGAGTTATTGTTAGTGGTTGTAACTTGAAGTTGTACATTTGCTCCTGAGATACCTGCTGAAATTGTTGATGCTGAACCATTGGTTCCAACAATTCCGTATTCAGTAATTGCAATATTATCTGAAGAGTCAAGGGTCAAAAGAACCTTTGAAATTTCAGTGTGTGTTCCGTAGGCAACCTTTACAAGGTATTCTGCTGAACGGTAGTCAGCCTTAAAGAAAGCGTGGGCTGTCTGAATTCCTGCAGTTGGTGCTGAAAGAGTTGCTGCAACTTGCTTAGCAACTGAATTCAATTCAACTGATGTGAAGTTTGGAACAACTGCTTCAAGAGCATCTACTGCTCTTTCATTTGTAAAGTAAAGGTTTGAACCTTCTGCTAGATCAGATGTTGTAGAATCTGCTACACCGTTTTCTGCGGTGATAGTAAGTCCTGCACCTGTACCTGTGATTGTAATGTTAGTCTTTGTTGCACCAACCAAAAGGTCTGCTGCTGAAGACTTAGCACGAGCATCTGTAAAGTACTGTGCTGTTCCTTCTGCTACATCAGATGTTGTAAGAGCATCTGCTGCTGCTTGTGCTGCTGCTTGTGCTGCGTCGGCCTTAGTTGTTGCATCTGCTGCTGCAGTTGCAATTGCTGCTGTAACTGCTGATACTCTAAGTGCTGCCTCTGCTGCTACCTTATCAGTTGCATCAAGTGCTGCTGCTGCGATTGCATCAGATTCTGCTGTATTAGCATAACCCTGTGCTGCTGTGTCAAGATCAGAAATTTCTGAGTTAACGTATGATGTGTCAGCCTTTGTTCCAACAAGAGTTGTAAGGTTTGTGATTGTGTCTGGTGAATCACCAAGTGCTAGAGCCAACTCATTAAGAGTGTCTAGAAGTTCTGGCGCTGAATCAACAAGTGCTGAAACTGCTCCATCTGTATAGAGGTTTGCTGCAGTTAATGCATTGTTAGCCTTTGTAGTTGCATCTGCTGAGGCTGTTGCTTCTGCGTCTGATTGTGCTAGGTCTGCATAAGCCTGTGTTGCAAGAACATCTGCACCCCACTTGACTGAAGAACCTGCTGCTGGAGTAAGAACGATATGAGAATCAGAATTGATTGTCATTGCTCCTGCGCCAGTGAAGTTAAGTGTATCTCCAATAGTCTTGTTTGTTAATGTCTGTGTGTTTGTTGTTCCAACTACCGCACCTGTTGCACCGTGTGCAACTGTTAGGTTAGAGTGTGTTGTAAGGTCTGCTGCTGCATCTGCTGCTGCATCTGCTGCTGCTCCAAGTACATCATATGATGCTGCAGTTGCTGAAACTGCACGAGCATCAGTAAAGTACTTGTTTGTACCTTCTGCAAGATCTCCTGTATCATGGTTTGAAATATCTGATACTTGACCAGTTACGTCTGCTGTTATTGTTCCTGCAGCAAAGTTACCATTAGCATCACGCTTTACAACCTTGTTTGCTTCGTTAGCAGATGTGGCTGTTCCGCCAATAAGACTAACAATGTAGTCTTGATCTGCTGTCTTCTTTGTAAGAACGTCAAAACCGTTAACTGTCGCTGTTGTACCTTCAACAATTAAGCCACTCTTAATTTTAAAATCTTTATTTACTGTTGCCATTTTTATATCTCCTTAGTTATGCCTTAAGTCCAATTCGTGCAAAACGAACTGTGACTGGCTTGATCGCAGGATCTGGAGTGACTGTTAAGGCCACGGTATTTCCAGTGCGAGAGACATTAATGGTGCCAATATTCCCATCATTGTCGATTGTTCCGTATTCGCTGACTGATACATTTGTACCGTCAACGAGAATTGTTAGTTCGGTTGCATAGAACTTGTTGTCCCCTGCAGAGGTCTTTGATATTGAAACAATATACTTGACCATTCGCCAAACTGTAGCGTCAAAGTTATCAACAACAGTTACGTTCTCAATACCATTGATTGTGTTTTCATTGTTACCGTATGTGCCTAAGTCTGTTGACTGAGCAGTTGCGGTATCGATTAAATCTTCATAGTTTTCTTGAGTTGGTCTATCTCCAGTTTGGAACAGACTCTTAACTGCTGGGATTGATACTTTAGCCATGTGGTAATTATAACACCCCTTTTAATAAGATTATTAGAGAATGTAGTTGCTATATCCAATTACTTGAAGAGGAATTCCTGGTGTGTTTCCCAAACCAATAGCCACAACTTGAATGGCTGAAAACTTAACCCTAAAAGGAAGTACATCAGTTATTACAGTGTCTCTTGTAAAACCTTCTAACTGAATTAGAGAGTAATCTATAGGAAAGATTCGTTTTGTTTTATTATTTAGTTCATCTAAAATTACTGCTGTTGCCATTAGTCTGTTACATCTTCAAGAATCTTTAGGCTACCTTGAGCAACCGTCCAAACTCTTGTAGGGTCTGACACTTGAATGTCAAAGATGTCTCCTGTTTGAAGTTGTACTGACTCTGCTGCTGTAAGCCAAACCGTAAACTCTCCAACAAGGTCATCTTCATCTGCAACTGGATATAAATTTAAAACCAGTGTTGCATTGTCTGTAATAATTCCAGGGGTTGAAGTAGGTCTCTTAATCTTCATAGCAATATCCCATTCAGATCCAGGACCTTTTAAAATCAAAGGCTCTTTTGCATCATCTGTTACATAAACCTTAAAGCCAGAAGTATCTCCACGAACAACAGTCCAAAGAACTGTAGGAGGTGCATTACCTATATCGTATGATGTTTGAGATCCTCTTAAAGTTGCCATAATGTTATTATATCACGACAATCCGTCTTTGAGTGCTCCCCAAGTACCGTTGCCTTTTGTCTGAACAACGATTAAACCTTGTGTACCTTGAACTGCAACAACAGCAACATATCTTGCTGGGCCAGTTATAGGTCTTCCTCCAACAAGTTCTCCGCTAGAGTTTATGTAAACTTTAGTTCCAGGTGCTCCAAGTCCAGATGTGTTCATTTGCAAAACTCCAGAAACAACTGCGACACCATCACTTAATGCAGAAATACCTGTTTGTATTAAACCAAGTATTGGTGAATCTGGGTTATGATTACTTGCTGATGGGTTATATCTTTCTACAGTTGTTTTCATTTGTCCGCTATGGGAAACATTTCCTGAAATATACACGGGAGTTCCAGCAGATAATGCTAAATTAGTATTATTTCTTACAGGAGAAGAAACACCAGTCATTCCTAATGGTGGCAAAATATTATTTAAAGCATCAACTAATACTTTAAAGTCTCCGTGTACATTCACGGGATCAGAAGCAATAGGATACTTCATAGTAGGATAATTAGATGATGATACAGGCATAATATTTATTATACCACCCTATAAAGTTGACTTTTAACAAAATTTTGTGTTATACTTGGTAGTAACACCTACCAAGGTGTTATTGTTTTCTAAGGAGGAAACTATGATTAAATTTATCGAAAGAAACAAAGAGATCATTAGCACACTCAGTATCGTAGCACTAATAGCGGTTACTTCTAACGCTAGTGCTTCTTCAGATCTTGATACTAAAAACAATCTTAGCCTTGAACAGGCTCAGACATTGGAAACCGCCTCGAAAGAGGTTTTTTTGGTTTCTAAAGCAAAAAAACTAGAGAGTTTTGAGAATAAGACATCTCTGACCGATCTAGAACTAAAAGAACTGCTTTCGCTAGTAGGCTTCAAGGGTAAAGACCTTGTTGTGGCTTGGGCAGTAGCAAAGAAAGAGTCTAATGGACGACCATTGGCCTTTAATGGCAATCACAAGACTGGCGACTCGTCTTATGGTATGTTCCAAATTAATATGATCGATACACTTGGTCCTGATCGTAGAACTAAGTTTGATCTTGAATCAAATGCTGAGTTATTCAATCCCGTCAAGAATGCGGAAATCGTATTCTATATGACAAACGGGGGAGAAGATTGGTCTTCTTGGAAGGGCATTACTCCTAAGACCAGAATGTGGATGAGCAAGTTTCCTAATTAATAAATAAATTTATCGGCCTTGAATGGCTTTTTAAATTTAAGATAAATCCTTATAATAAATTTTTTTATTGTAAGGATTTTTTCTTTATTTTTCATATAAGCCTTTTATTTTTTCAAAAAATATGTTTGCTACTCCATCAGAATAAGAAAGTCCAGGGTGCGCTTGATCTCTTCCAATTTTAAAAAAGGGATTTTCTTTTTCATCTTTATTAGTTGCAGCAAGATGTATGTCTGAGTCTTGCATAAAAATAAAATTATTAAAGTTTTGTTTTTTATAGAAATCAGCATCAAGATTATCCCAGGTAGACCAAAATAATTTTATTTTGTTTATTTCACAATATTTTTCTAAAAAAGAAATTGATTTAAAAGAATCTACTCTTCCAGTTTCTTTATGTTCTTTATCTATTTTATATGATATTAAAAGTTCATTATTTATATACTTTACAGTTCTTTCAGATTGCGGGAAAAAACAAAAAATAGTTTCTGGAAAGCCAAAACTTTCACAATATAACATTATGTTATAGACTATATGTGAAGTAAAACCATTTAAAAACCCTAAAGCAAAATATCCATCTAACTTGTTTTCAGATAAAAATTTTTTATACAATTTACCAGACCAATTTTGCATATATGGTAAAGATTCTCCAAAGGTAAATGAGCATCCAGCAAACAGGATATGGTTATATTCATGATTTAATTTAAAATTATCGCACCTATGTCCATAATTATTTAACTGATAATCTATGTTATTTAAATATTCCTTATCAATAAATAAATTTTTTCTATATTCTTCTCCATAGGTATAACTGTATTTGGTGTTAGGAAACATATTATCATATGCTGGAATAACAGTTTTTGAAAAAAAATCAATCATTTTTTATTTTTAACCATTGTTCTTCAGACAGTTCTTTTCTTATTACTCTTAAATAGTCTGGTCCTTTTGTAATCCACCAATGATCTGGCTCTACAAAATGAAAAAATATCATTGCAACATTATTAGTTTCTGGGTTAGGGAACTCTTCTCGCCAATGCATTTGATCATTTCCGTAATAAGCAAGTGCTTGGTTAGGATAAAGACAATAGTTTTTGTCTTCTACCCATAGATCCCATGGCTCATTTTGATAAACACACATATCAAGAGTATACGTGCATGCATTATCATCCTTGTGCTTATAAAGACTTGGTAAAGGATCCTGTCCTTCGTAATGTGCAAACAGTGCGTATGATGGAACTAGTTTATCACTTTGAAACACTTTCCTTGCAGTATCTGTTAACTTATTTGCTAACTCACTAAGAAATGGAAGTTCAGGTTCTCCGACACAATATCTGCTAAAACCAGGATCAAACCCAAAACTCTTAGGATTTTCTAAATATGTCAATAATTTTTTGTAATCGTCGGTACTTAAAAGATTATCTAAAACTGTTGGATTTTTCATTATCTCATCCAAGAAACTACAGCGTATCTTTCGCCTTCTGTTACTGGAGACACTGAGTGATTGTATACAAAAGTTGATGGAAACACTATCATCTGGTTTGCTTCTGGCTTAAAAGAAATATCAAATCTAGGGAATATAAGTTCTCCTCCTGAGTAGTTATCATTCACGTAATAGGTTGTAGAAATTCTTCTATGATAGTCTTGATGATCGTCAATGTGGTTTGTAAATTTTTGACCAATTCCATATTTTAATACGGCATAAGAATCATGCCATGGCGCTTCGGCTCCAAAATGATTTTTGTAATCTCTTTCAACTGGATCAAAGTTTTCAAAGAATAAATTACTTAGTGTTGAATTAAAAGAAGACTGAAAACTAGTAAAATCTTCAGAAACTTTTCCATAATAAGGAACCCCAAAAGTACTTGTATCTCTTGAGTTTGTGTTTACTCCAGGCTTGTCATTGTCTTTTACTTGTGCTGGAGTCCACATAATTTTTGCAGAAATAAGTCCCTCTTCAATGTCTTCACACAGAGTTTCACTATTAGGGATTACGTTGCTATAAACTATTATTCCTGGCGCTATTTCTTCTTTTATCATTTTACCATTTTTCCAAAGGACAAGTTGCTTTTTCAAGTTTAGTTTTTACTGCCATAAAGCAACCACACTTTTTACATTGTTTGGTTAACTTAATAAGTTCTGGACAAGACTGACAAATACTGTATCTTTCTTTTGCTTTTTCTTCATCTGCCCAATCAGTATTAGGGTTTACAATATCCCAAGGCCTTGTCTCTCCAAGCATTTTTTTATATCTATCTAAAGCATTTTCTTTTTTATCTGACATTTTACTGACTTTCTATATTGTAAACATACTCGTAAAGTTCAAAGTCAATACTGTTTAAATCTAAAAATTTTATTATATCTTCATCAGACAAAGATGTTTTAATATTTTCTGTTGTGTAAGTTTTGTTTGCAAATAAAACAGAAGAATCATTTATATTGAATACTTCAGAACTTAATGACTTTGTCTCTAAGTCTGGATAGTTCGTGTTAAACCAATCAACTAAGCGATTTATAAAAACTGGAACATTTGTCGTTGTGTTAACTATGTCAAATTGATCAACATATGACTTAACTAGTTCTAGTGTTATTTCAATATCTTTTAAATACCATTGTTTTGATCTATTTTCATAGTCCAACTGCCCATCAACTGGTAGATCTTTAAAAATGTTTTCTTCTGGCTCTGAGCATATAAATTTTGACTGTATGTTTCTATGAGCAATATAATTAGGGTCCTCAAATAAATAATACTTTAGCCCTGCTTCTATTGTTTCTAAATTTAAGTATTCTTCTCTGTTAGCAAGCACTCTGTTGTAAATATATAAAAAATTACTAATTGCACGATCTAGTGGATCTCTTACAAGTGTTGCAACTGATAGGTTTTCAATTTTTGAAATTGGATATCTTCCTAGATGCCCTTGAATAAATGCATATTCAGAAGACACATCTGCATGCGGAGGAGATGATGGTGGATATTTAGGCAAGTTATTAGCAACTAAAAATTGACCAATAGTGATACCTGCTGTCATTCCAGCAGTTTTTGGTATATGTAAAAAATATAAAGTTTTGTTTATTGTCATTTTATCTCCTCTCTATTAAGTATATCATGTTGATGTATATCCTACAAAATTACCGCAGTTATCATATACACAGTTATTATATCCGCATGGAACAATTGTAATTTGTCCATTGTATACACAACCTGCTGGAGTAGGCGTTGGTGTTGGTGTTGGCTCAGGTGTTGGAGTAGGCGTTGGTGTTGGAGTTGGTGTCTCTACAGGCGTAGGTGTTGGCGTAGGTGTTGGTGTTACTGCGGGCGTTGGAGTAGGTGTTGGGGCTGCATAAGAACAGCATACAAATTGTCCACCACTAGTTCCATCTGAATAATAAACAATATCTTCTCTTTCTCCGCCTTCTGGACAATATACATCTGATATACAGGTTCCAATTGTTCTACTTGTTTCTGTTCTTGGAGTTGGGGTAGGTGTTGGTGTTGGAGTAGGTGTTACTGCGGGCGTTGGAGTAGGTGTTGGCGTTACTGCGGGCGTTGGAGTAGGTGTTGGTGTTACTGCGGGTGTTGGTGTTGGAGTAGGTGTTGGTATTCCACAGTAACTTCTTCCTAATGAAACATCTGGACATCCAGTAGTCCAAGACCTTTGATATGCGTCTCCATAACCTTGAGAATCAACATTTAAGCAATATGTTGGTGCATCTACGTAGTCACATTCTGGTGCTGGAGTAGGAGGAGTAGGAGTCGGTGGTGTTGGTGTTGGTGTTGACTGATAAGAATACACAGTTATAACAACATTAGATCCTACATTAACAACAGTTCCTCCTACTGGGCTTTGAGAGTAAACATCTCCACCATTTTGTGCTGTTGCACCTTCTGTTCTAAGTATATAAGACCAAGTCAAACCTAAAGACTCTAATGTACTTGCAACTCCGTCATCATTGCCTCCTACAAAATCAGGAACTGTTACTGTTGCAGTTGGTGTTGGAGTTGGAGTTGGTGTAGGAGTTGGTGTTGGTGTTGGTGGGATTGGAGTTGGCGTTGGTGTTGGTACCACTGGTGTTGGAGTTGGAGTAGGAGTTGGAGTAGGTGTTACTGGTGTTGGTGTTACTGGTGTAGGTGCTACAGGAGTTGGGGTAGGTGTTGGTGTTGGAGTAGGGACTACTACGTTAAGTAAGTTTCCAAAAAAAAACCATATATTTGTGTCTATTTTAACCAGAGTACCTTTTGAATATTGTCCGTCTAAAGATTTTATTCCAGCCTTGCTGTTAATAGAAACAGCACCACTTCCTTCAGACACTGTTACTGAGCCAGTTCCTGTTTGGATTATGTCAATAGAGTATCCCACTGGGATTTCTACTGAAGCGTTTGCTGGAAGAGTTACAACCATTGGATTAGAAGAATACAAAACGGCAGTCTTGCCAACATCTTCTGGGGATAAAGTAAAACTTTCTGTTTTTGTTATAACTGTTCCAACATTTGCAAGTTGTGGCACAACATCAAACCTTAAATCAACAGAGTTCCAATCAATAGCCTCTCCTGCAAGACCAGGGTATCCTCCAGTGGCACCAGCAATTGCATTAGTTACTGATGTAGTTACATAAGATTCTGATGCTAACTCAAGCCATTGTCCAGAGTGTGCAAAATACATTTTTCCTGTATCATGGGCATGGGCAATTGCTCCGTGTGCAGTACTTGCTGCTGGAAAAGAGGCCAAGGTTGAATAATAAAAAGAAATTCTACTTGCGGTATTATTTGGAGTTGTAATTGGTCCAGTAAAATTTGCACCTGAAAGGTTGGCTTTGTCGTTTGTTAGTTTTTGAAAATGGTGAGCAACTGAAGGGTTTGGAATAAGTGCAGTATTTGTGTTAGAACCATCATATTCGTATGTTCCATAGTGATAAAGTCTTAGGGCTGCTTGAATGTCTGCTGAGTCTGAAAGTCCAGGGATTTTGGCATTGAATAGCCCAGTTCCACCAACGGTATTGTCAATGTTTTCTGCTGCCACTATAAATCACCTCTTGCCATTATACCACCGTAATAAATAAATGAACACGCTTTGGACCAGCCATTGGCTGCCAAATGCCCTCAATATATTCTACACCCTTTATTTCAAGTGGTAGTGCTCTAATTGGATTATCTATTACAGGATTGACTACAAGACTTGTTGAAAGTGGTCCTCCAGTTGCTGAAGACACGGAATACTGAATACTAAAGTTTGCAGATGTAAGGTTTATATTGCTTGCAATTTCTGTTATATTAATTGGTGGGATTGTAAGTGTTCCATTTGCTGCAGTTACATCTTCTACAGAAGAATAAAAGTTTGTTTTTAAACTAAGCATCTGTGTCCACTGAGTTCCAGTTGCTGTTGCTACTTTTTGAAATACTGTCTTATATGTTGGAGAGTACTCATTAAAATCAATTGCAATATCTAGTGCCTGAATGCCTGAAGGCTGATTCATTATTTCAGCATTAACATTTGCATCTTGTGGATTTCCATTTGATCCAACAATAATACTTCCACGCTCTCCTTGTGGTCCTATATCAAGGTCAAGACTTATTCCTTCTGGTCCACCAAAAACCGTTAAGTCTTCATTAGACAATAATACTTCTGCCATTATGCTCCTTATGGCCTAGTCACAGACGTTGCGCCTGTAACTTGATCTGTAATTGTTATCTTTCCAGTTAGTAATGTTTGAACTATCTCATATTGTCCACTGCCTGAAGCCCCTGATGGTTTTCTAACTTCAACGTCATAAACATACTCTGTTCCAGCAACCAACTCGTTTCCTTCTGTTGGTCTAATAGCACATTGAACAAATGTGTTGTCATCTGAGACTCTAGCAAAACATTTAAATGTTAATACTGGGACAGGAAGTCCATTTACAATTTTTGTTGCTCCACGGCCATCTGCAATAGTAAATTGTGCGCTATCGTATGGGGCTGTGTTGTCTGTTACGTCATCTGGAAGACTAGCAAAATTTGTTGGGACTTTATACTCGTTTAGATTAAAGACTGTTCCATCATTCTTTTTCGGGTAGATACGAAATTCAAAGGTATCACCCTTATAGTAGTTAAAGTCATAGTTCGCTGGAAATGCCATGGTTTTATTATACCACGCTGACGTAGACAGAATTAAGGATTACGGAAGCATCAAAGTCTGTTCTAATTTGTGGAACTGCTCCATTGCCCCACATTGATTGATCTTCAATAAAGATTTGCTGAGTAGCAGAAAGAACATATATTCCTTGGTATTTGAAAGATCCTATTAACTGAACAAACTCCTTATCTTTACTTGCAAAATAGGTTCTTAGCCAAACCTCAGTATTAGATGTATAGGTGGTTATTTCAAAGTTGTATGTTATGAATACTTGCGAGCCTTCCTTTATACCGTGAAAGTTTAGGGCTCTTTGGTGGCTATTCCAAAGACTGGTACAACCTTTTGGAAGATAGGTTTCATTTTGGGTTTTATCTTTTGTATCCAATATAAGGGTTACCCAGCCATCATCTCCCTCTGAGATTCCAAGTTTTGTTGGTTTGTCAATGCTATTTGTATAAGATCCCCATCCAGCCTGTTGTCCTGAAGATGATAAAGAACTTAGTCCGTTTTGTCCAGATTGTCCTTTTTCTCCCTTTGGTCCTTTTTGTCCTTCTGGACCTGCTGGGCCTGGCAATCCGTCTTTTCCATCTCTACCTGTTGGACCTTGAGGTCCTACTGGTCCAGGAACTGGAAGAAAAGATAGTGTATTTTCTTGATGAGGAGATGTTTGACTTTGTTCTACTTGTGCAGCATAACTAGATTTTTTTGCGCCAGGAAAGTCCATAGATTTAGAAGCAGCCATAAGACCATTATCTCATGTTTTTATTTATTTACTTTAAATGTTTTATTTTTAATTCTAATTACTGGAGGCAACTCTGGTCTTGGAGTTGAAACTTTAACTACTGCCATTATAGACTCCCCGTAATATCACCAAGGACTGATATAGTTCCAATCAAAGGTGTCCAAATTGTTTCTCCGTCAATAGTTACTTGAAGATCAAAAGTTAATTCTGTTACAACTGATTTATAACCAGTGCCCCATAGTTCTGTAATAGATGCTGGGGCCAAAATATCTACATATCCTGTTCCACGTGAAACTTCCAGGGAATCAAGAGCATCAGACTGAGGATCATAAGTAGTAGCCTCAAAGGTCCAATCAGATATATCAAAATATGTCGCTTCATCATCTTGCAAAAATTCCACACGAAGCGGAGAGGTATCTCCTCTAACTATTTGCCATTTAATAAGAGCAGGGTCTGCTCCAAAAACTTCTGGTCCATGTGTAGCCATAATACTGATTATACCATAAAAAAGACTAATACCTTGATTGGTGGGTATAGGACAAACCAAGGTATTAGCCAGTAATAAAATTATACCATAATAGACAAAATGGACACTAAAGTAAAGGTTTTATAATTGTTATACAATTGTTATAATAGACAATGTCCGATTTGTTACCATAAGTCTATTTTAGCCAGATTAGGGATAGTGTATACTTAATATATATAAGAAATAAGAACTATCTTTATAGTTTTAAAAACTATCTTTATATATAGTATATAGCAAAATTATTTATTAAGTTTGTCAATGTGCTCAAACAACATCCGATACATATCTTCAAGTTTCTTTTCCTGGCGATCTCTAGATTTTATAGAGTCAATTCTCTGATCTTCCAAAGCGGTTTCTAATCTTGAAATTTGGTCCTTCATCGATGATCCAGAATTCGGCTTAAGTTCGCTGAGATAATGTTTTACCATCCACTTGATTGCAAAGGCGATTGATGATACAATTGTAAGTATCGCTACGATTAAGGAAGCCCAGTCTTGCACAGTCATAACATTATTATAAGGGACGTTTATACAAAATGAAAACAGACATACTCAACACACTGGAGTATTCTAAGAATCTTATTATATCCCCTGACATGGATGGTTTTATGACCGCAAAATTATTAGAGCGTTTTAATGGTTCGCAAATAGTAGGTTCATATGACAAAAATATTTTATGTCTCGCCGAGGATATAGATCCGTCGCAATGTTTGTTCGTCGACTGCGATATGAATCGACAAGAGTTTGTATCTCTCGGCAATCATATGCGTTTAATTCGAGACGGTATGTCAAGTAAGTCGTTCAATCCGAATGTACACTTCGGCGTCACGACATATAGCGACAAGTTTCCCTTCGCAACCGCTTTTTTGATTTCGTTCGCAATAGAGGCTGACTTATCCGAACAAGACCTTATACGCATGGCTTTTGCTGACTCAACTCTTAAAAACATGGAGAAATACAGCAACAACATGCGAAACTGGTCTACACGGATGAATCATCCTGCAACAAAGTACATAATAGACAATTCGGACATTGCAAGAAAGAATGATGCACAAGCAAGGTTTGATTATGTTGATCAATCATTTACATCAAAACGTTATGGCAAGACACGTTACATAGATACCCTTAATACAGCCCTAGAAGCGCAGGGGATGAAGTTTAAACCACTTACTAGGGGTAAGAAGTACATATGCGATAAGGTTGGCATAGAGACCCTTATAAGGTATAATAGAGATATCATATCTTACGCAGAGATATTTACAGGAGAGTATTCTGTTACATACGACCAAGAAAAGGAATGGGCATGATAAGACACGAAGTAATTGAGATTATGATTGAGACAGTAAACAATTATAATAGAAACTTAATGGCGCAATCAAATTTGAGCCAAGAAGATATTAAAAAAGGAATTGACGGACAGTATCCAGCATTGGAGCATATGATGGGTTTGATCTATGACGATCTTGAGTCTCAAGGTGTTTTTAACTAAAATCTGAAAAATTTTTATGCCATGTTGCGGATGAATTGCGCTATGTCGTGTGATGCATTATGATAACTACCGTGAAATTTTGTCTCTACTTGGTTTGCAATAGCAAACCTTAGTTTCTGCTCAATCTGAAATAATAAAATTGCTTGAGCCTGCTCTGGAGTTAACTTCTGCTCTTCATCCATTTTTGCAACTACAATCTGTGCAACAGGTTTCTGAAAATAATTTTACAGCCAGGTTTGGCTCTTCTGGTCTTCCTAGATCCTGCCAAAATACTTCTCTTCCCATTGCGTCTTTATCTACCATAGGCTTTGATTCAAATTCAAAATTACCATCCCAGGCGTTTTCTAGATTATCTAATATTCCCATAAAACTATTATACCCTATACCGTCGAAATCTGAAAAATTTTGTAAAACCTAAATAGCCTAAAATCTGAATATTTTGTCCAGATGTATGATACATATATTTAAAAAGAAACACCAAAAAAGATAGTGAGCACATAACTCACTACCTCTCTTAGTATAGACTAATTAGTTAACTAGTTTTAATTAGCACTGGTGCCACCTAACTAATTTTAGTTAGTATGGGTACCACCTTGCGATCTAGATAGGCTTTCATCTTCTCATTGTCTTTCTGTTGCTTTAGGTCAATGTTGGTGATGCCTATGTCTTTTAGTACCTTGCTAGTTTCTACTACAATAGTTTTAGCGAATGCAACACCTAATAGTTTTAACCCTAAAGGAATTGCGACTACTGCACCAATAACTAAAATCATAGTGACAACTGCACCGAAGATAAGAAAATATCCTATCCAATCAAATAAAACACTAAACGGATTTGTAAACCAATCAAACAATAGCAACCTCTGCCTTCCAAGCATCGACAATACGGGATACCTGTGCGTATGTGTTAGCACAATCATAACAAATCTGTTCTGTTGGTATGCCTAGCATAAAGGCATCTGTTCCACTAAAAACTAACTCAAAGGAATCGCATTTAGGTGTTTTGCATGTGTTCATTTATTTATCTCTTTTCTGTTGTGCATAAGCAGGGGTTGATTGTTATTTGTTTACCCTTTTGGGTAACGATTGCGAGGGTGCTACATTGTGAGCATAGGTATAGGTGCATTAGAATTCACTCTTATCTAACATAGTAGGGATAAGGATAATTATAGTGCATAGCACTGACAAGGCTACTAGGATAATGGGTAGGCTCATTTACTTACCTACCTTACTTAGTGAAGCGTATCGTTTAACGATAACACTAGCCTTTTCAAACCCATACTTATTTAGTAGGATTTGACACTCTCTTAATGAGAGAGCCTCTTTAGGTAGAGGATTGTTTATAGATAGGGCAGATGGACCGAACTCATCTGCTATTTCGTTATATATAGTGTTCATTTAATGAACCTTTCTTTTAATGCGATACCAATTTGATACCTTTTTGCTGACCTAGGTTATTTGCTCTTATTTGCTACGCTCACTCTATTTCTAGATTTATTTGGTAGGCTCAGAGGCTCACTAGGATTTCTTACTATTTAATTTTTGTATATAGTAATACTAACATACATTTCCCTAAAAGTCAAGCCCTAAAGGGGTGTTTCGTATGTGATTTAGGTCACTTATTCGCTATGCTCATCGAACAGATGTTCGCTTATTTGATAGGCTCATTGACCTTAATTAACTCTATTTAATTTTTCTTATACTAGTATAATAACACATCTACCCCTAAAAGTCAAGTCCTAACACGGCGTGTCGCATGTGATATGCATCACAGGGGGACGTCTACAGATCACCCCCCTATATAGCACGTCCCGTGTGGCGTACATCACATGTGTTCTACATCACAATGTCTATAATGTCCGTTTTATACCCCCCTAAATGTCAGTGGTAGGTGTTATACTTCTAGTATAAAGAAAGTCAGAAAAGGTTTCTGAACTAGAAAGGAATTCAAATGAATTCAAATGTAATAAACACAGTATGTGTGTCACATACCCCTAATAAGTCTGCTATCTCAGACCATAATGATGAGCAATTCACATTTTGTGAAGTTTGCGAAACTAACATTGAGCGTTGGTATAACGATACCGACCCTGAGCGTCTACCTATGTGGACAGATTGGAAAGTGTCCAAATAATGACTAACAGAATTTTTGAACCTTTCGCTACTGTAAGCGATTATCCTAGAGGTTTAATGAACCTCTGCCCTTGTGGACAGGTTGTCCTAGCCCCTGCGAAATACCACGCAGGATTTGCTTGGTGGGAAAATCCTAACAAGTGTAAAGAATTATTTGAGGAGTTAAATAAATGACTAAACTAATTTGTTGCTTTTGTGAAAAAGTCTATTCTAGCGAAACTAAGTTTTGCTTTTCTTGTAATGAATACAAAGGTCTAATGACCATAACTGAATTTGATAAATACTATGGAAAGGTTCTTAACTAATGAAAACTAATTTTGAGATTTCGCAAGAAATAAACACTCTTGCTAAAAAACACTATGGCGAACACGATTTCGCATTTACTTGGGGTTGCGCTCAAGCACTTTTAACTACTCAGCAATTAGAGTTAATTCTTGGAATAATAAAAGGAAGAGAGGAAAATAATGGCTGAATTTACAACATACGGACAAAACATAAAAAAAGAAAAAACACTTCAAGAAAAATTAAATATTTCTGCTAAAGAATTAGAGCCCGTACTATGGGAATTGCTAGACGAAATTGAAAACAAATAAATAAAAACCAAGATCGCAGAAATAAAAACTCTGCGATTTTTGGACGTCCCGTGTGACGGACATCACATTCAAAATACGGCGTGTCGATTTGCTTTTTTGACATTTCTCTGCTATACTTCTAGTATAAAGAAAATTGAGAAAGGTTCTCAAATTGAAAGGAAAAATATGTCAGATTATTTAGACTATATGGACGAAATCTATGATGAAATCGTCTCAGAATTTGGACACGAAGTAGAATCTGAGTGTATCCATAAGTGATATAAATCACATAACGCCTACGGCGTGTCGCCTTGACTTTTCAGGGTATGTGTGGTAGTCTTACTACATAAGAAAAACTAAATAAAGGACAAATTGGCTAATGAGCCTAAGCAAATAAATGTGACCAGTATCACAGTGAGCCTTAGCAAATAAGTAGCCAAAATGTCAGCCCCTAATGGTAAGATAGTCTTATCACTAAAAACGAAAGGAAGTCTAAAAATGACTTACACTATAACACTAGAAACCTATTCAGGTTCTACCAAAAAAATCAACCTTGCCTCTAGGGGTGCGGTTGCTCAATTCATCTCAACTTACCCAACACAATTACCTGTTGGCGTATCTGTAAAAATGTCGTGTGACGCTTTAGGCGTTAGCGGTGTTCTAAGAGGAAAGGCGTTGGTGAAATAATGATAAACTCAGTAATGACTTTCCCTTGTGATGAGTGTGATGGTTCAGGTCTTATCTTTTGGGGTAATGACATTGACTATGATGTCGAGCCTTGCCATTGCGCCCTAACTCCAAACTATAACCACTACAACCCAAACGAATAGGAAATAAAATAAATGACAATTCAAATTGAACACTCTCTAAAGTTCGTAACCGAATTTGACGAAACACACCCAATCGCTAAGCAAGCACTATCTATCCCTCACTCAGATTTAGTTGCAATGCTTGAAGGAATGCTAAAGGATTTACTAGTGCCTGCTATCGGTCCTGCCCTTGATGAAATCAATGCTCGTGGCACTTATGCAATTGTAAAGGTGGCAGAATAAATGATGACTCGTAAAGACTATGTCGCTACTGCTGAAATTCTTAGCAATTACTTTGCTACTTCTGTTTTTGATGAGCAAGGAGAAATGCTGTTCGCTGATTTAGTGGATGAATTTTCTCTAATGTTTGAAACTGATAATCCAAGATTTGACGCAAATAGATTTGCTCTTGCTTGCTATAAAGAATTGGAGATGAGTAAATGATTTTAGATAATGGAACACTAATTGCAATTGTAATTGCTTTGGCTGGATCTCTTTCAATGATGTTGGTATTTTGGAAACAAAATATTGCACAACAAAAAGAAATTCGCAGACTGCAAGTTGCTTTGCGAACTGAGCGAAATAAAAAATAAAATAAATTCCTGAGCAAGAATAAAAACTGCTCCCAATTTTTGGGACGTCGGGGTCGGGCGTGTCGTCCACAGACTTATCCACAAGGCTGTTTGTGTGAGATTTATCACAGGGCTTGAGCGTCTCACTATTTGGATTTACTGCCTAGTAACTTGATATTTTGTGTCTAATAGGCTAGACTTACATAGTAAGAAAAATAAATAAGAAAGATTTGTCAGACCCTAGTGGTAGGATAGATTTATAAACAAAAAAGAAAGAGGTTGCCTAATGGCTACTAAACTATACACAATACAGGATTTACTAATTGGTAAAAACTATCGTTCACGCACTCGTCACTTTGAGGGTGAGATTGTATCTGCTACACCACGACCAGAAGTTTGGTATGGAGATAATACAGAAGCCTACCTAGTAGAAATAAATGCTCGTGGCTTGCGAAATAAGTTTGCGACTATCGCAGTTAAGGTTGGTGAATAATAATGGGATACATAGAGATTTTTAGAATTGACAATGAGGGTGCAGGTTGGGTAGACTTGGACAATGCAACACCTAGCGAATTGCTAGATTTAGAAATTGGACTATTTCAGGAAGGGGCTATCTAATGGGAGTAATGAAAGAATTGCACTTAGAGATAACTACTTGCGACTTATGCTATGGCACAGGTTGGCTACACTTTGGCAATAGCGAGGACTACGATACAGAGTCTTGCGATTGCAACCCACACCAATTATTTATAACTAAGGAGAATGACTAATGAATGAATACCTATACTCAGTAACTTGCACCTATGACTCTGCACCTACACCTAATTGGGTTGGTCGTTATTCAGATGCTTTATCTGCCGTTGAAGTTTTTCAACGATTTGTAGACCACGGATTTGCTAACGAATACTCAACAATTAACTTATCAGAACCTTCAGGTAAGATGCACACTAAAACTTTCTACAAAACAGGAATGGTGGTAACACGATAATGGGAAGCGTAACAGCAATTGGATTAGCAGATAGCGTCCTAGATTTAGAAACACAATTAGCCTATCACTTACAGGGTAATCACTATCCACCCGTTCCACTTTCTATGGTGCAACCTTGCATCGAGGCTATTGATGCTTACTATGATGAGGACTATGACCGATTTATTGCTATGCCTGAAGGCGTATTCTATAAGGGAATGAGCCACGCACCTGCACACGCTATTGTAGACCAACACCACCTATCTTGGTTTATTGACCCAGTAGATAACTATGAAGATGAGGAATAAAATGTCTGATACAATGATGGCTATGGATTTAATACACGCTGATAACTTACAGCCAGATCAATTAATGCTTGGCGATTTAATTAAAATTGGTGATGACATTGTCGAAGTTATTTTTATTGAAAGTGATTCAACAGGAGATAACTACGACATACAAACCGAAAACGAATTTGGTGAAACAGAAGTTACACAGTATGGTTACACTGATTTAATTCCGTTGTATGTTTTTATTGAAGACCCTGTCGAATAAATACCCTTAAAAAATGGGGCGCCCCGTTCGGGTGTGTCTGTGGATAACCCTGTGGATACTGGTGAGTAACCCCTAGAATAATTTCTTTAAGAAGAAGCATTTATTTTCCCCGAATTTTTGGGGGCAAAAAATTTTTTGTGATTTTAATCACACGATCTAGATTTGACATTTTTAGTAGATGTGTGTTAGTATTGCTATATGAAGAAAACAGATGAGGAATTACGCAGGCTTATGGAACTACGCCGTAGCAATGCTGCCTCTGCCGTGCCTTCAAAGAAATCCTACAATCGTAGGAAATGTCAGTCCGAAATGATACAATTAAAGAAAACAAAGGAGACCCCCTAATGGCCAATATGTATGAAGATGAAATGTTCGATGAGTATTACTCAACAACCTGCCCCGTATGTAAAGAAAATGCTATTGACGCATATGAAGAAAAATGCACTCATTGCTTGCTAGAAGAAATGTCCGTTACCTATAATGAAGACATTGCTCTAGAGATGAGTCTCGGACTTGACTACTAATACACTTACACTTAAACTCAAACGCTCTAATGATAGAAAGGTGGCTAACCTTGTCACAAAAAATGGAAAGCAAGCAGCAATCGCAAATACCTTCGGCCTACCTGCTGGAAAGGCTTTCTCGTGCCCTGGTGCCACTAGTGTATGTG
>Ga0209356_1000190_pt1 | contig 23847 bp, 24 predicted proteins | sample LauGreFaBDMM15SN_2_FD_188213 | JGI IMG/M metagenome (GOLD analysis project Ga0209356, IMG submission 188213) | Freshwater lake microbial communities from Lake Michigan, USA - Fa13.BD.MM15.SN (SPAdes) (version 2) | ecosystem: Environmental > Aquatic > Freshwater > Lake | place: Lake Michigan, USA...
ATGAGTTTGGCTGTTGCAACTCCTGTGGCACCGCATCCCAATAATCCCCATGTCAGGCCAGAGAGTTCTCGTCCTGGAGTGCGCACCCAACCACCATCGCGTGTTGCCACATCATGTCCTGGGATATTGCGAAGTAATGCAAGTGCTAAGCCAAGTGTTAATTCACCAACGCTAACGGCGTTTGCCCCAAGTCCTGCAACCACAACAACGCCAGCAGAATCTGCAGCTTTAATATCAATATTGTCTAATCCAACACCGGCTCTAGCAATCACTCTTAGCTTTGGTGCAGCTGCGATGATTTCTGCAGTTACTTTTGTGCGATTACGAACTACGAGTGCTGTTACATCTTTAAGGGAGGCTTTGAGTTTTTCAGGGTCATTCCACAAATCATCATTTCGGATAATGGGAAAACTCCCTTCCAGCTTTTGGAAGGGAGTTCCCCATACATCTTCAGAGATGAGAATCATTATGCAGAGATATACAACTTCGTGAATGTGAACTCACGGTGGCCCATAACTTCAGCCTTGCATAGACGACCATTAACAGTGTCATAAATGACATCCATCATCATGTCGCCAGCCTTAGTCATATCGTATTCGTAACGAAGGACTCCAGAAACATCAAGATCGATGTGCTCAGACATTGACTTTGCAGTCTTGATATTTGCAGTTAGCTTCAATACAGGAACGATTGGGTTACCAATAACGTTTCCTTGTCCTGTTGGGAACAAGTGGATTACAGCGCCACCTGCAGCCATCAGAGTTACGCACTCTGCTGCAGCAGATGATGAGTCCATGAAGTACAAGCCAGGCTTTGCAGGATCAGGCATTTGTGCAGGTGTTAGAACACCAACAACAGGGACGGAACCTGTCTTTGCAATGTTTCCAAGTGCCTTCTCTTCGATAGTAGTGAGGCCACCAGCAATATTTCCTTGCGTTGGCTGTGAGCCAAGAAGGTTTGCACCAGTTGCTTCAATAACCTTGATGTAGTTGTCATATGTGAGCTGGAATAGGTCACGTGTAGCAGCATCAATGCAACGCTCTGCAATGAGGTGCTCTCCACCAGTTAACTCTGATGTTTCTCCAAAGAAAACAGTTCCGCCAGCATCAACCCAACGGTCAACTGCCTCAGATGTTGTTGGGCAAGAGCCGAGACCAGAAGTTGTGTCTGACTCTCCGCACTTGATTGACATAATCATGTCGCCCATTTCAGCTTCACTTCGAACAAGACCAGATGCATCTTGTAAGAACATTGCTGCAACACGGCTAGCTTCTTGAATAACTTGTAGATCGCCCTTGCCTTCAATTGAAAACGCTGCAACCGGCTTTCCAGTCTTTGCAATTCCATCAGCGACACGTTGTGTCCACTTTGGTTCAATACCAATAACAACAACTGCAGCAACGTTGGCATTAACGCCAGTACCGATAAGTGTGTCAAAAGTTAACTGCAGATCTTCACCAAACTGCAGACGACCAAATGCGTGCGGTAGTGCCATCGTGCCTGGAATAACTTTTGCTACAGCTTCTGCAGCTGCATTTGAAAGGTCATCGAGAGGCAAAATAATGACGTGATTGCGGATACCCATAGTGCCGTTTTCGCGGCGGTATCCAGTTAAGCGCGGCTTGCTTCCCATCGATAACTCCTCATGTTGTGTGTGTGAATGTAATCGCCCTTTTTGATGGCAGCTGATGCAAGTCCGACTTTGATGCCGTACTTAATAATTGCGTCACCCTCTGCAAGATCTGCGAGCGCAAATTTGTGTCCAAGAGGAAGCGCGTGATTTAACACCGCGGTGCTCTCAGTTCCTTCTTTTACCGAACGCCCTTGAAGGGTTCCAGGTTGCAGATCTGTCATCGCAACAGCAACGTTGTCGCCATCATGGTGAAGCAGGAACTGCGGTGGTGTTATTGCCATATCTACACACGCCTCTCATCGCTTAAATTGGGTAGTGGTCTGACCTCTTGCGGGAGTCTAGGACAGTTGAGCGTGTTCCGTCTAGCCCCCTGCCCAAATATCTTGAAGTGGTCTAACCTGTTGCCATGAAAAGCGAGCTTCGGTACGGAATTATCGGCGCAGGCAGCATGGGCCGCGAGCATATTGAGAACATCAAGGTCATGGGCGGGGCCACCGTGAGCGCGATCAGCGACCCCCATAAGCCTTCTCAAGATGCTGCCCTTGCCATGGCCCCTGGTGCCAAAGTTTTCAGCGATCACCGAGCCCTGATCGATTCTGGACTCGTTGATGCAATTATCGTTGCAACGCCCAATGACACTCATGCAGCCGTTCTTAAGGATTGTCTTGCCAGTGAATCGGCCGTCTTTATTGAAAAGCCTCTAGCAACAACGGTTGAAGATTTGAAATCAATTCTGGCTTGGGATGAGAAGCGAAGTGCGATGACATGGATGGGCCTTGAATATCGTTTCATGCCTCCAGTTGCTGAAGCTATTGCTCGTGCGAAAGAGGGCGAAGCTGGAAAAATTCACCAGGTAACTATTCGTGAGCACCGTGAACCTTTCTATCCAAAGGTTGATGACTGGAATCGCTTTGCCGAGCGCACAGGTGGAACTCTGGTTGAAAAATGTTGTCACTACTTTAATTTGATGGATTTAGTAATTGGCCAACAACCTATTCGAGTCTTTGCATCAGGTGGGCAAAGCGTGAACCATCTAGATGAGAAATATGATGGCAAGCAAGCTGACATGTTAGATAACGCTTATGTTGTTTTGGAATATGCCAATGGAGCACGTGCCATGTTGGATCTGTGCATGTTTGGTGAAGGCTCATTTGATAAAGAAATCCTGACAATTGTGGGTGATGAAGGAAAGATTGAATCCTTCTTACCCTCTCAGATTGTCCGTGCTTCACGACGTGAAACCATCGGAAAGCTCTCTGGTTGGAAGCAGGGAGCCAGCCGTGGAAGTGGCAGTGAGCAAAAGATTGTTCACAACTACGATGTGAAATACATGGGCCACCACTACGGTGCTTCTTATATTGAACACACTAGGTTCCGTGATGCTATTTTGAATTCAACCCCAGCTGAAGTAACGCTAAAAGATGGCGTAACAAGCGTGGTTACAGGCCTTGCTGCTCATAAGAGCATTAAAGAAGGCAGAGTTGTTGAAATTAAAGAGCTGTGGGGTTAATGCACGCAATCATTCTCGATACTGATATTGGTAGCGATGTAGATGATGCTTTAGCTCTGGCCATGTTATTGGGCTCTGATTCGATAGATTTTTTGGGTATAACTACTGTTTATGGAAACACCAAGCTCAGAGCACAAATAGCTGCACACTTATGCCACTTAGCTAATAGGTCAATACAAGTATTTGCTGGATTAGAAAAACCTTTATCCGGCCGCAAAGTCTGGAGTTCGGGATCCGAAGGAAAAGCATTGTCGAATTTGGATCAATACGCGCCTGAAAGTAAGTCAGCGGTTGATTTTTTAGTTGAGACAGTCAGCCAAAACCCCGGACAAATCGAAGTTATCGCCATTGGCCCACTTTCAAACATTGCATCTGCAATCCAGCAAGCAGAGAGTTTTGCAACAAATGTTAAGCGACTTTGGATAATGGGTGGTGATTTCACAAAAGACAAAGTTGAGCACAACTTCAAATGTGATGTTGCTGCAGCAAAGATTGTTCTAGAGTCAAATATGTCTATTACTATCCTGGACTTACCCTCATCACAAAAAACCATCATCAAGAAAGATGAAATAGAAAAGATTAAGAGTTCTGGAAAGCTTGGGTCAACCTTGCACGCTGAAATATTAAATTGGATTCAACCCCGTGAGCAGGATTGGACCACTCCACATGATCCAATTGCAGTTTTAGCTATGCTGGCTCCAGAATTTTTTGATTTCTCTGAAAATGGATCTGTCAAAATAGATGAGAACGGAATCAGCGAGTGGCAGTTAAACAAAGATGGAAATGTCAAAAAAATCTCTCCTTTACTTCCTTCAGAGGCAGTGAATGCAATGATTTCCTTGATTGCAAAAGTAGTTTAATTACCAACTAGTCCATGGTTTTGCATGAGCATCAACGATTTCGGCCAACTGTTCTAACCGTGGAATTGAAACTTCTCGCAACGCTTTAGGAATATCTGCAGCGCCAACAATGTCGGCCCAAACCGCTCGTCCTGCGAGGAATCCACTAGCTCCACCCATTGCGCACGCCTTCACTGCATCATTAAAGAATGGCTGCTTAACGCCATTTGAAAGAACCACCCATGGCGATCCAATTGCTTCAGAGATTCTTTCGGCATTCTTGGTTACTAGATTTAGATCACCTTCACCATGAAAAGGGACTTCGGCTTTATAGAGATCAGGTTTCCAATTCGCCGCCTCTTTTGCCGCGATAATTAACTCTTCTTCACGATTAAAAGCTTTTGATGTGTCAGTTGGTGGTTTCACAATAATTTCAATAATTGAAGGCAGGCCCGAGATTTTACAAAGCTTATTAAAATCTTCAACTAACTTGGCACGTGAATCAGGTGATTCATCATTGCGCCATAAAATTAAAAACTTTAATCCCACGCTTCCGATGTCTCGCATGCGAATGGGATCTACATCTAGATCAATAGCCGTATCTGTAGCCGCGCCACCTGCAGGGCCAACCAACAAGTCAGCTGCTGCGATGAGTCCACAACTCCCTTTGAGAGCTTTTTGATTAATAATCTCATCGATTCCAAACTCTTGATCTACTAATAGTGCTGAAGCAAAAGGTGATAGTTCGCGTGCAACATCTACTTTAAATTGCGTGAGTTGAGAATCTGGTACTGGAGTGGATTGGTGAGCTGCGAACATTCCACGTAATGCCTCACGCTGATCAACTGCAACCATTGCAAGTGCACCAGATAGTCTTGCCAAATTAGTTAGTGGTGCTCTCATCTGTTTGCTTCCAGAAATACGTTGAGTTCAGCTGTTGTTGGAATCATTGATTGGCCATCTAGTCCACGACATGAAAGGGCTGCAACTGCATTTGCTCGATGCAGTGCTTCTTGAAGAGAAAAACCTTGGATGATTTGAGCGACTAAGGCACCATGAAATACATCTCCTGCACCTAACGTGCTTTTTACTTCAACCTTAAAACCAGATGCTGTGACTAATCCGGTTTCAGATGAAAAACCTGAACTACCTGCTGATCCCTGTGTGGCAACAACGGTATTACCAGCTTTTAAAGAGTCGTTTTCTAGCGCGACAGCTAAATCAACACCTGGGTACCGAAGCGCCATTTGCCGATCAGTGGGCACAAAAAGATCCACGGCTATTGGATCAAATTCCTCAACACCGTATCCAGCATCAAATGAGATGAGCGGCCCATTTCCTCGGGAGATACCAAGCTCTGACAAACGATTTATTCCAACATGGTCAGCGTGCAACCATTGCGCCTTTGATACCAAATTTTTTGCAGCTGAATTTGCAGGTGCTTGATTGACGGGTTGCCGGGTATTTATTGCGCGTGCACTTCTTTCTAGTGAAGAAACTATGACACTTCCTGCCGTCGGTGCTGAACCGATTGAAATGCCTGAGGTGTCGATACCTTCCTTTTCAAAGATCCGAAGCACTTCTTTACCATCAGCATCATCCCCGATGGTTCCTATGATTGCCGTTTTAATCCCTTGACGACTTAGCGCAACTGCAGCAACTGCGGCCGGGCCACCTCCGCCACGTGTGATTTCATGTGCTAAGACTCGTTCATCTTCACTCGGATATTTATCAACTAATGCAACAGTGTCTATTGTTATTACGCCAACACATACTGCTTGAACAGTGCTCAATTATTTTCTTTCTCTTTAGCATCTGCAAGTGCCGTCTTACGAGCTCCATTAATGTGCTTTAAAGTTAATTTGGATGCCAGTTCTCCATCCCCGTTTTCAATTGCCGTCAAAATTTCACTATGTTCACTACGAGAAATGTCAGATCGTCCTGGTAAACGTAGAGTGGTCTCCATGGACATTCTCATTACATCTTGCAATACATTGAGAGTTTGATTAATAAATCTATTTCCGGCAACTCCAACGATAGTTAGATGAAACTTTGCATCTAGAAGTTGTAGCTGGTCGAAATCAATTGGTTGCGACGCCGTAACCGTATCAATTTGGTTTAAAGTGGTACGGAGCAGTCGAATATCTTCTTTCGTAGCTTTTTCAGCTGCCCACTTTGAAGCTGGTACTTCAAGAACTTCACGTGCATCAAATAGCTCGTTCAAACCATGGGTCTTGGACATCATGGATGCACGAAGTTCTTGCGCAACAATCGGTTCCTGAACGAAAGTTCCTTGACCGTGCTTAATTTTCACTAGTCCTTGCGCCTGTAAAATATGTAAAGCTTCACGCAGACTCGGGCGACTAACTGCAAGCAAGTCTGCTAACTGGCGCTCAGGAGGCAACTTATCCCCCGGTGAAAGTTTCTTAAGTTCAATTAAATCCATCAGTTGTGTGGCGATACGTGCTGCACGCTGCGGAGCTAAAGGTGTTATTGCACTCATAATTACCCCTTCACCGCACCAGCTGTGATTCCAGCAATAAATGAGCGCTGGAAGAACAAGTACATCACGACCATTGGAATAGAGGCTACAAAAATCGCCGTAAACAGCATACTAAAACTTGAGAAGTACTCTCCTCTGTAGTCAATCAAAATCAATGGAAGGGTCTTCTTGCTTAACTCACTAATAAGCATCAACGGATACAGTAAATCATTCCAGCAAATAACAAAGAGGAAGATTCCAGTTGCACCCATAGCTGGTCGGCAAAGAGGGAGTGCAACAGATCTGAATACTCTCCAATGTCCGGCCCCATCAATACTTGCTGCTTCAAACATTTCTCTTGATAAATCCTTAAAAAAAGAAGTCAAGATAAAAATAGAGATGGGTAATGTTAAAGCAATATTTACCAAAACTAAACCAAGAAGTGAATTATTTAAATGAAGTTTAACAAATAAAACGTAAATAGGAATAATATTTACTTGTCCTGGAATAGCTAAGCCAAGAGTAAATAGAAAGAAAAGCACTTTTCCTGAGATTGTTATTGATCTTGCTATTGCATAAGCAGCCATGCTTGCAAGTATGAGTGTGATAAGAACTGAGGATATTGCAACAATTACACTGTTTTTAAATGGTGTAATCAAACCACCAGAGTCAAAAAGAGTACGGAAATTATTTAGAGTCCATTCCTTTGGCAAAGCCAATGGAGTTGAGTAAATTTCTGCATCAGTCTTAAAAGTTCCCAACACCACGATTGAACATGGGATAAGAACTATCAGTGCAAATGCCGTTAAGAGGAAATTCTTAGTGGACTTATACAACATTAGCGGTCACCGTAATTCACTCGAAGCGTACGTCTCTGGAGCCACGTAATCAAAAGAACTGTGACAACAAGCAAGACAGATTGGGCGGACGCGTAGCCAAATTTGAAACTCGCAAAAGCGGTGTTATAGATCAAGGTCACGAGAACGTCGGAAGCATTGTTTGGACCACCTTGTGTCATGGCGTAGACCAAATCAAAAGCTCTAAAGCTTTGAATAGTTGTGTAAGCCACAACAACAGCCGTTGTCGGTAATGCCATAGGCCAAGTAATATTTTTAAATTGTTGCCAACGGGAAGCGCCATCGACTTCAGCAGCTTCATAAAGCTCTGCTGGTATTTGCTGTAACCCAGCGACATAAATTACGACCATCTGGCCAGTGTGGAACCAGACCTGAGTAATCGCTATTGCATAAAGGGCAAAGCGGCCATCTCCCAACCAATTTACACCTGGCTCATTCATCAATCCAATTGACTTAGCAGTTGCATTAATTAATCCGTAATTAGGGTTATACAAAAATAACCAAATTAGGCCAACAGATACTGATGAGAGAATTGTTGGGAAGAAATAAACAACTCGTAGAAAAATCGTGGTTTTGGTGTTCTTGAGTAAAAATGTTGCAAATAAAAGCGAAAGTGTAGTTTGTAAAACGACAACAACAAAAGCAAATCTAAAGTTATTGCCAACAACATTTAGAAAAAGATCATCATTGGTTGCAAGATAAGTAAAGTTTCTTGCACCTATAAACTCGGGTGGCGTGACGCCATCCCAACGTTTTGTTGAGTTCCAAAGATTTGAAATTGAGGGATAAAGATATAGAAATGAATATATTGCAAAAGCAGGTGAGGCCATTAAAACTAAAACTTTAGAGTCAAAAAACTTCTTTCTCTTCTTTTTTGGTAGGCCAGAGCCAGCCCCACCGCTTGGAGCGGTAGGGCTGGCCTGGTTATCAACTAGTGTGCTAATTAAGCACCCAAGCCTTGCTTGATGATCTTTGAAGTATCAGCAAGCGTCTTAGTTATGTCTGCGCCGCCAACAATTGCGATCAAAGCATCTTCTAGCTTGTCGCGTACTACACCCTGATTTAGGAACAAGAAGCGTGGTGCTAGAAGCAACTTCTTACCCATGATGTCGGATGTGTTCAACAGATCAACGTTGGCTGTGTAGTCAACGTTGATGACTGATACGTGTTGAGATGTTCCAACAGCGTATTCCTGTGCGATTGGAGCTGTAGCCAAGAATGAGATGAATGAATTGGCAATCTTCTGATCTGTTGATGATGCCTTCGCATTTACGCTCAGAATGAAGGTGTTGTTTGTGATTCCTTCATAGTATGGCTTCGCATCAGTAGTGATGAGACCCATAATCTTCATCTTTCCCTTCATATCTGGATTGAGCTTTGTAACTGAGCTCATTCCAAATGTTCCAGTTGGATAAATAGCAGCTTTACCAGCAGCAAAATCAGCTGGTGCAACAGTGTCGGTGTATCCAGTTGCGTTTGCAGGGAAGCAACCGGCATCAGCCATCTGCTTGTACTGCTTAGCAATATTTGTGAACCAATCGATTGTCAGATCAGCACGACCCTTATCGATATCAGTTGCATTCTTCAAAACTGTTGCATATGGAGCAGAGTTCATCATGAATGAATTGAGGATTTGACCTGCGTTACCGCGGGTAGCACCTGGCCATGCAAATGGGATGTATCCCGCTGCTTTAGCTGTCTTACAGAATGCAAGAGTCTGTGTCCAAGTTGTTGGAACTTTCCATCCATTCTTTGCAAAGAGTTCTGCGTTATAAATTGGATTGTTAAATAGTGACTGATATGGAAGACCGTAGATCTTTCCATCAACAGTCCCTGGTGTGAGAGCGCTTTGAATGAAGTTCTGCTTTACATAGCGTTGTGAAGATAGATCCTTCAACATGCCAGCCTTCATGAAGTTATCGAACTGTCCACCGCGCATTGTTACAAAGGCAGCAGCCTTTGGATTTGCGCTGATCTTAGTTAGCGCCAAGTTACCGTAGTCACCTGAAGTCATGATTACTTGGCTGACTTTAGTGCCTGGATATTTAGCTTCGAATTTATCGATGATGCTCTGTAGAACTACCTTGTCTTCTCCACGCCAGTGGTGAAACTCAATAGTTCCCTTCGGTGGAGTAAGTGAAGCAACTGGTGCTGCGTAAGAGCCACCAAGACGTACACGTTGCCACGTTAGTTTGCCATTTGAGCCTTCAGCGCAAATGAGTGATGTTGTTTTTTGACCAGTGCTTACACCTTCTGTTGTACATGCCTTGCCGAATGCTGGAGCTTCAGCAGCATGTGCAACCGCAAGTGGGGTAATTACAAGTGCCGTAGCAACTAATGCAACTACACCAGCACGGAGTGAAGCAAAGGTACTTAGTCCTTTAGTTTTCATTTTTATCCTTGCTTTCCGAGGGTTAGATTGTTGTTTACCATTCTGTGAGGGGTATCCCTAACTTCTTTGCCAGTTGACGAATACCTGGTCGCACATCGATCCATGAAATGACCAAGTGGTGCGGATATCCGCCAGTGACGATTCCATTCACTAAAGCAGCGGCATCAGGTTGAGTGATTACCGTTGCTGTATTGCCTTGGAAGTGATTGGGAGCAGGGATTGATTCCCCTCGGCTCACAACCATGCGTAGACCCGTGCGGTTGCTCGGATCCACATCCCGATCAATACGAAACAGTGTTACTGCTCCGGTCTTGAGCGGAAAATTACCTGCAACGCCTAGTTTGCGATTGCAGTGGGTTGATTGGGTGGCATTAATTGGATCTGCCGCAAGTTTTGTTGCAGCTGAACCGCAGTGCCATAAGCGAACTAAACCTTGTGACGCATCAAGATCAACGATGTCTACCAAGTAGTTTTCATCTGAGCCCAGTGATTCACAAACCATCATTGTTACAGCGCCTAAAACATCGCGCTCACATGTTGTGACAGTGCCACGATCTGAAAGTCGACCCAGAGATGAACAAATGCAGGCGCCTAAATCAGTTGGAAACTCGGGCCAGCAGCGAATAGCAATTGCATCTAAAACTTCTTCTTTGCGCCATGCATCCAATGCTACTTCTACGCCATAAACCTTCTTTGCTTCAGCAATATTGACTGAAGCCAGTGATGGTTGAGCCGCAACGGCGCTGGCATAGGCAAGTTCACGTGCCTCTTCCTTTACTTCTGAAATTCTGCCAAAGGCATCATCAATTGTTATTTGACGAATATCTAACCCAAAGGTTGAAAATATCTGTTTTGCGTCATAAATACATGGAGTAAATCCAATAGGTGCTTCTCCAACAGCGCCAATCTTTTTACCACGTAGCCAGTCCAAAGCTTTTTGGGCATCTGCTTCAGAACCAAACTCACCAGTCACAGTTTTTGGTGCTGATGCTTCAGGAAGTTTTCCTGCGAGCGCATCTTTAATTGCAGCGCGCACTTGTGGTTCATCTGCATTGCCATGAATATGGCGAATAGATTGTCCGGCGTTCATTAATGCATGTGCTGCCAGGTTCACACCACACATTGAATTCAATTTAAGTCGATCGCCAACTGCGCCAGGTTCACGCATAGACCAACCAAGAACTGGACCCTTAACTTTTCCTAGAAGCTCAACAGCAGGTGATGCATCTGAAAATGAGGCCATGAACAAGATATGCAGGTCTGCATGTGGAAGTTCAACTGCTGCAACATCTTCAACAGTCATTACTAACTCTGATGGCCCGACCACAGTTGCACCGAGCTGCGTGAGCAATGCTCGAGCGCTATCAAAATTTGCTTGGGCACATGCCAGGTCAAAGGTTGGGCGCGCGAGTGCGACAAGAGCAACGGTGCTCATTAAACCTCCAGTGGTAAGACCTCTTGGCAGAGCGTGCCACTGGAAATGATGCGAGTCAATGCCAGATTGCTGGTTTTGCGCCTTGTTATAGGACTGTGATGATGTTTAAGGGGTGAGCAAAAATGGTCTGGTCCGACCATTGACCTCAAAAGAGGGCCATTCGGGGTCGTAAGAAAGGATTTTCACGCCTGAACTCGTAGCCAGGATGGTGTCCTCTGCTTTAAAACCTTTACCTGTGGGGTTCCAAGCGATCGGCTGATTATTGGCGATCAAGCGGGCACTGCCCGTATTGGCTGGCCAGTCTCGAGGTAAGAATCCAGTTGGGCCACCTTGATGATGTTTAGTCCATTCATCAGAATCAAAACCATTGGCTGGGTAGGCAGCTATAGCAGCATTAATGGGATCAGAAAATGCTTTACCCACCTCAGATGCATCCAACATCGCTGCTTCTACTTTAAAAATAGATTCATACTCTTTTGCTATCGCATCTGTAATCGGTTCAAAACTGACAATACGCGTAACTGATGCAATTAAGCCTTTGCGCTTTGCACAAATAGATGCAGATACACGATTTCCAACCACAGCATCTGTTGGAAGTGGATGTCTAAATTTATGCACGCGGTCCTGGCCTGCAACTCCTAAGAAAGCAATCTCTAGATCTGCTTGCCAGAGTGCATGAGTGATTAAACCAGCAACATCTATTTCGCGATCACTACTTTCAACTTGCTTCATTGCATTTCCTAAAGCGGCAGCTGCATCTGCGCAAATCTGCTTAAAGCGCGCAACATCTGATTCAATCAATGAGGCTCGAATAATCTCTATCTCTGTTCCTAAATCAACTCGATCGGCTCCTGGTTGATCACTACCAACCTTTGCTCCTGTTGGAAGTTGTGAATCACGTCCCTCTGACCACTTAATAGTTTTAACACTGACTTCACTTGGAAGTTCTTCTGCAATTAACCGTGGTGCTTCAACAACATTGGTGACAGCTGTGGCTGAATCATGAGTAATGATGAGATCAAAACAAGCTGCATCAATAGTTGTTGGCACATGGGCACGTCCTGCTATTGCCCATGCCAGGTTGGGATTGCGGCGCAAAACAATTGCCTCTAGCCCTTTGTGCTTCATCAACTCCCGCAAGGGCTGCATACGCTCATTAAATGCGCTCATGGAATTAAGTCTATTCCCCATTGTTCTTTAACTACTTCAAATGCAGGGGGAACAGAAGACTCAGATTGCACTGCACTTGCAGCCCACTTTGCTGCAATCTCAAGTGACTGAGTAGGGGTTAGTTGGTGTGCAACCCCGGCTAAGTAACCTGCAATGAATGCATCGCCCGCACCGGTTGTGTCTTTAACTTCGACTTTAAAAGCGGGCTGGCGGATTTCACTTGCTCCGCTAAAGAAAACAGCTCCCTGCATTCCATCGGTTACAACTATTGATGTGAATCGATCAAGATGATCAAATGGATTTATGTCTACTGGGAAATCATTGCGAGAGCCAATTACTAAATCTGCATGCCTAACATTCTTATCAGCTAATGCTCCAGCTCCGACAACAGTCAGGCACCCAGCAGCTTGAGCTCGATTTAAATCCTCAAGAAACTCCTCACGCCATAAAATGAAAGCAACGACTTCATTTGTTTTGAATGGGAAACTATCCATTCGCAGCTCTCGTAAGTGTGGCGTCGTCATAGAAATTATTGTCCGCTCTGATTTATCATCTACCAACACCAAAGCGTGATTCGTCTTATCATCAAAGTGAGTAATTACTAAGTCTTTAATCAAACTTTGCTCTAAAACATTTAAGAGCAGCTTACCTATTTCATCATTACCAAGATAACTCACAAATCCTGTTTCAACCGATGCCGTACATAGGCCCAAAGCAACATTCGCTGATGTACCTCCAGTTCGTTCTTCGGTGCGAAGTGAATTCATAAAACTTCCAGGAGTAGGAAAATTAGACAGATATACGACAGTGTCTAATGCAATTGGACCTTGCACCCAAACTTTCTTAGCCATGAACCTGCTCCAAAATTTCTGTGCACTCACGAAGATCACTTTCAATCTCAGACCACTGAACATCATTCAACCAAGGAATTGAATAGAAATCACTTCTTTCTGGCCAGCGCGCAGCAAATAACGCACCAGCTAATGCAGCTACAGTGTCAGTATCTCCCCCTAAAGAACATGCCAACGCAAAGGCCTCGGCGCAATTATTAGCTCTTTTAACGACCCACACCACAGCTTGCAAAGTTTCTAGCGGATCTAAAGAGATTCCACCGATTGGCGGAGTCCAATCTGAATAATCTGGAAAATCTTCTCCAGCAAACAAGCCTGCAGCAATTTGTGCACACTCAATTGCTTTGGGTGAATTATGCGTAACTTCAACTAAGGCCTTTATCCACTCATTACGGTTATTTTTTATATAGAGCCCACATAAAGCGGTGCGCATAATTGCACCGTTAGTTTCTCCAATAACGCCACGCTCTCCAACTTTTACTTCAAGACCCAGCGCAGTTCGAGTTGTTGGACCTAAGCCGCGTAATCGAGGAATTGCAGCTCGTAATTCTTCTAGAAATAACGCAGCGGCATCGGCAGGAGTTCTTTGACTTAGAGACTTAATCGTCAGAATAGAAAGCAATGTGTCATCACTTACACCACCAAATGGCCAACCATCTTTCGATAACAAAACCTGTGGGATCTCTTTTGGGGTTTCATCGAGAAATTCGTAATACACACCAAACGCATCACCTGCGGCATAAGCAAGCAGTGGTACAGCGACTTTCGGTAGTGAATTCACTACAGCCTTCCAGCTTGGTGCACGCGCTTTAAGAACTCCTGAGTCTTTGGGTTCTTAGGAGCATGCAAAACATCTTCGGCAGAGCCTCTTTCTAGGATATTTCCAGACTCCAAGAAACAGACTTCATCAGCCACTTGTGTTGCAAAGCCCATCTCATGTGTTGCAAGAACCATTGTCATTCCATCAGACTTTAAGTCACGAACAATGCTTAAGACTTCATTGACTAATACTGGGTCAAGTGCGGATGTAATCTCATCGAGTAATAACAAGCGAGGATTAAGTGCAAGAGAGCGGATAATTGCAACGCGTTGCTGCTGTCCCCCACTCAGGCGATCTGGATATTGATCAGCCTTATCCGCTAAATCAAAGCGCTTAAGTAGAGCAAGAGTTGCCGTAATAGCCTCATCTTTATTTTTGCCTTGCACCTTTATCGGGGCAAGTGTGATGTTTTCAAGAACAGTTTTATGTGGAAAGAGATTAAACGATTGGAATACCATTCCTAGCTTGCGGCGAACCTCATCAACACTAATAAGTGGATCTGAGATCTCTTCCCCATCTAGAAAAATCTGACCATCATCGATTGATTCAAGCAAGTTAATACAACGTAGCAACGTTGACTTACCTGAACCAGAAGCACCAATTAACACTGTGGCGGTGTGCTCAGGAACTGAGAGCGATAGATCATTTAATACAAGCTCAGTTCCAAAAGATTTACGGATTTTGCTCAGTTCTAGGACATTAGCCATTAGATGGCCCCTTCTGAGCTCTGCGCATTAGTGCGCTGCCTAATGGCGCGATCTGTGTAGCGGGTCATTGGAATTGTGATGAGCAAGAACAAGATGGCTGCAACCACATAAGGGGTGTAGTTAAAGGTTCGAGAAGCATTAATCTGCGCTGCCCGAACAGCATCTGTCACACCCAGAATTGAAACTAAACCTGTGTCTTTAAGAAGTGAAACGAAGTCATTAAGAAGTGGTGGAACAACTCGGCGTATCGCCTGTGGCAAAACCACATATCGCATGGTCTGTCCTGAAGTTAAACCTAATGAGCGTGCAGCAGCCCGCTGGCTAGGGTGAATGGAAAGAATTCCACTTCGAATAACTTCGGCAACGTAGGCAGAGTATGTAAGAACAACAGCAACTGTGCCTAGGAAAATAACATTACTAGAAATTCCCTTGAGCCGTAGTGCTGGCACACCAAAACCCACCAGCAAGATAATCAAGATAAGTGGTGCCCCGCGGAAAATATCAACGTATGCCGTTGCTAGAAATCTAAAGGGTGTCAGTGCTGGGGATTTAGTAGTTCGCAGGAGCGCAAGTCCTAGCGCAATGATGCCAATTGCTGCTCCCCCAATAAAGGTGAGCTGTAAGTTGATCCATAATCCTGCAATTACTGTTGGGAAAACCTCACGGCCATAATCAATATCAAAGAAAGTTTTCTTAACAATTTCCCAACCTGGGGATGTAACAAGAATGGTAAATAACGTGCCCAAAACTACTGTGGTTGAAACCACGGCAATAACGCCTTGCCGTCTGCTTATTCGCTTGCGTTCTCCGCGTCTTTGAATCTCACGTGAGCTTGGCGACCAAGCAGAGTTAACTCGCTCTGACATGGTCGCCAAACTACCGTGTTTACTTCTTTTTTACGCTTATGGCTTCAATGCTGGCGCGCCAGCATCTGTTGCAAGCCACTTATCTGTAATGGCTGCCAATGTGCCATCAGCAGTGATTGCATCAACTGCGCCTGAAACGCAAGATGTTAATGCACTGCCCTTAGTTAGCAAGAGACCAAATTGATCACCTGAACCAGTTGAAGGCAACTGACCAACGATGATTCCGTTTGGAACTTCAACACCTGATAGATAGAAAGCTGTTGGTAGATCTACTACCAAACCATCAATCTGCTTGTTCTTGAGTGCTGAAACACCTGCAGCGTTATCGTTAAATACCTGTGGCTTTGAACCAATCTGGTTTTCGATTGCATCAAGTGATGTTGTGCCAACTGCTGCACCTAGCTTTGCATCCTTAAGTTCTGCAAGAGTGGTCTTTCCATCGATCTTGCTGCCCTTGAAAGAAACAATTGCTTGTGGGGCTGTGTAGTAAGGAGATGAGAAATCAACTGCAGTCTTGCGCTCTTCTGTAATTGAGAATTGCTGCAAGTTAAAGTCAAAGTTCTTTTCTCCTGGTGTTACAGCTGAATCAAATGTTGTACGAACCCATACAACCTCATCATTTGTGAATCCGAGTTGCTTAGCAACTGCGTATGCGACTGCGCCTTCGAAACCATTTCCAGTCTGTGGTGCATCATCAATGATCCATGGGTAGTAAGCAGGCTCACCTGTTGCGATTGTTAGCTTGCCTTCAGTAACTGTTGCAAGATCTGCCTTGGCACATGATGCGCTTTCAGATGTTGCAGAATCAGATGAAGAACAGCCTGTAAGTGTTAACGCAGCTGCAATCACAACTGCTGCAAAAATTCCAAAACGTTTTTTCACGGATAACTCCTCAAAGTCGGTGGATACAAGAGAAGGCTAATTCACCCAAATAGAGATGTCTACAGGCGAGCTATGTGCAACAAGCCCCGCTCACAGTGACTCGAAATTGGTATCCAGGCCTATGAATTTCAATCCTCGCAGGCAGCTGCCCAGATATTGAGGCTAGCCTGAATAGGCCGTAGATATTGCAGGATTACTACCCTGGATTTACCCTTAGATATTCCACAGAAGGGCGGAGACGATGAAGTACAAATCAGTAAAGGGTTTACTAACCGGTGACGAGTCACTCATCCCTGTAACTTTTATCGATAAACTTGAAGATATCTTGCACGGCTTTCTAGGAATTTTACTGTTTGTAATTTCTATGTTGGCTGCTGGTTACACCCTGCAACGCCTTATTGAAACCCGTCCTTTTTTCCCATTAGGAATGATTCAAGGAATTAATGACATCTTATTTGTTGTGATTATTCTAGAAATCATGCGCACGGTAATCGTGCGATTTACTGATGGAGTTTTCCAATTAGATAACTTCTTAATTATTGGTGTAATTGCCGCTGTCCGGCATATCCTTACAGTTGGAGCTTCACTGACAATGGAAAAAGAGAAGACAACCGAAAATTTCAACCGTGCGCTTATGGAAATGGGTGTTAATACGGGAATAGTTGTGGCACTTGTCTTTGCATTATTTTTAGCACGTGCCGCACGTACAAAATCCGCTACGAAGTAAGGTTACAAACCAACACCCACCCCACTCCTTAGAACAGTTAGAAGGAGTGAAGCGGGCGTTGATTTGGTAGTTAGATTAGTTTCCTGAGGAGAAGGCAGCATCAAATGATGCAGCTGAAGGTTCAATCGCGCACATCTTGCGAATGAACTCCAGTGATTCAGGTCCACCAATTAAACGATCCATTCCAGCGTCTTCCCACTCAACTGAGATTGGACCGTTATAACCGATTGCATTGAGCATGCGGAAACATGCTTCCCATGGAACATCACCGTGACCAACAGAGACGAAGTCCCATCCGCGTCGTTGATCTCCCCATGGAAGATGAGAACCTAAACGGCCATTACGACCATTTAATTGCTTTACAGACTCTTTGCAGTCCACGTGATAAATACGATCTCTGAAGTCGGATAAGAATCCAACTGGATCAAGATCCTGCCAAACAAAGTGGCTTGGATCAAAGTTTAATCCAAATGCTGGGCGGTGTTTAATTGCTTCGAGGGTGCGAACGGTTGTCCAGTAGTCGTATGCGATTTCTGAAGGATGAACTTCATGTGCGAACTTAACGCCGACTTCATCAAAGACATCCAAGATTGGATTCCAGCGATCTGCAAAATCCTTATATCCGGCATCAATCATTGATGGTGGGACAGGTGGGAACATTGCAAGAGTGTGCCAAATTGATGATCCTGTAAAACCGATAACAACATTAACACCAAGTTTTGCAGCTGCGCGAGCAGTATCTTTCATTTCATTTGCACAACGTTGACGGACACCTTCTGCATCTCCATCACCCCATAAACGGGCAGGCAAAATTCCTTTATGACGTTCATCAATTGGATGATCGCAGACTGCTTGACCTACAAGGTGATTGGAAATAGCAAATACCTTGAGGTTATGTTTTTTCAAGATTGCATGACGACCTTCGATATATCCAGGTTCGTTTAAAGCGCGATCAACTTCGAAGTGATCACCCCAACATGCAATTTCTAATCCGTCATACCCCCATGAAGAGGCCAGTCGGCACATTTCCTCAAATGGCAGATCAGCCCATTGACCGGTGAAGAGCGTTACTGGACGTGGCATTTTATTCTCCTTCTATTTCACGTTAGTGAGTTGTGATTTATTTTCTGCACTTACTTCAACCGCATCTAGAACTTGCTGAACGTACAAACCGTCAGCAAACGAAGGAGATGGGCTTGAATTCTTATCTATTGCAACCACAAAGTCATAGACCTCGTGGGTAAATGTGTGTTCGTAACCGATGATGTGTCCGGGTGGCCACCATGCAGCAACATATGGCTGAGCGCCATCTGTAGTCAGAATCTTTCTAAACCCTGCTTCAGATGACGGTGTGGTGTGATCGTGGAATAGCAGTTCATTCATATCTTCAAAGTTGAAGTACAGGCTTCCCTTTGAGCCATTTACTTCAATTGACATTGCATTCTTACGGCCTGCTGCAAAGCGAGTTGCTTCGAAAGTACCAATAGCCCCATTTTCAAAGTTAGCAGTAAAGACGGCAGTGTCATCAACAGTTACTTGTCCGCGACCAGATGAAGACCCCGCAGTTAATCCCGTGTAGGCAGCTGGCAATGGACGCTCCTTAATGAATGTCTTTAGCTGTCCGCTCACGGATGTGATCTTCGAACCTGTTAGGAAATATGAAGCATCAATAATGTGCGCTGCAATATCACCGAGTGCCCCAGAGCCTGCTGTTTTCTTATCAAGGCGCCAAACCAGCGGAAACTCTGGATCAATAATCCAATCCTGCAAGTAATTAGCGCGTACATGGAAAATAGTTCCGAGCTTTCCACTATCAATGAATTGCTTTGCAACAGCAAGTGCTGGAACACGGCGATAGTTAAACGCAACCATTGACTTGGTTCCATTCTTTGCAGCCTCTGTCGCAGCATCAGCCATAGCCTTTGCTTCTTTGCCATTGTTTGCAAGTGGCTTCTCGCAAATCACATGCTTGCCGGCTTTAAGGGCTGCGATCGCAATTTCCTCGTGCGTATCTCCCGCTGTACAAATATCAATAACATCAATATCGCTTCTGGCAATTACTTTCTTCCAATCAGTTTCTGCTTCGTTCCATCCAAATGTCACACGAGCAGCTTCTAGAGCATCTTTGCTGCGCCCGCAGATAACACTCATCTCAACTTGTGGTGCATCAGGGAAAAAGTGATTAACACTTCGCCATGCATGTGAGTGCACTTTTCCCATGAAGCCATAGCCAATCATTGCAATACGTAAAGTCTTTGACATCTTTATGACTCCATTTTCTATTTAAGCGACCCCGAGATATTTGTTTTGTAAATCTGCGCTTGAGCGCAATTCCTTTGATGAAATTGTTGCTTGTATTTCACCATTAGAAAGAATGACAATCTCATCACAGAGACTTGATGCAAACTTAAGGTTTTGCTCAATCAATAAAACACGTTGACCTTGAGCAACCAAATCTCGTAGAGAGTTCCCGAGGTGCTCAATAATTGCTGGTGCCAATCCTTCTGATGGTTCATCCATTAATAGAAGTGTTGGGTTGGTCATCAAAGCACGACCGATTGCCAACATTTGTTGCTCACCGCCAGAGAGCATTGCGCCACCATTTTTCTTGCGTTCTCCAAGACGTGGAAATAAATCATAAACTTTTTTCGCACTCCATTGGCTATTGCGCTTTTCAAGAATACGCAAGTGCTCATCCACTGTCAGTGATGGAAATACTCGACGACCCTGTGGAACATAACCGATACCTGCATTAGCAATCTTTGTTGGAGATAAGCCAGTCAGAGTTACGCCCCCATAAGTAATGGTGCCTGCAGTTGTTGCGTTTAATCCCATGATTACTTGTGCAAGCGTGGATTTACCCATTCCATTTCTTCCCATGAGCGCAACAGGTTTGTCTGAAACTTTTAGGTTTACTCCATGAAGAACGCGCACATGACCGTATCCAGCTTCAACGCCAGAAATAATGAGATTACTCATGATTGCTCCCTAGGTATAGATCTCGTACTGCTGAACTATTTCTAACTTCATCTGGTGAACCTTGCATAAACATCGTTCCATCATGCATAACGATGACTTCATCAGCAACGGCCAGAGCCACAGCCATATCGTGTTCAATCAAAACAAGAGTCATTTCTTTATCTAAAGATTTAAGCAGATCTACAAGACGACCGCGCTCGGTTGGACTTATGCCAGCTGCTGGTTCATCGAGCATCAAAACCTTTGGGCGCATGGCTAGCGCCATCGCAACTTCAAGTTGGCGAGATTCACCATGTGAAATATCTGAAACTAAAATGTCTGATTTCTTGAGCAGATCAACTCTCTCTAGAATTGAGGTACTTTCGTCATGCAATTGATCAGATTGTGAAGGATTTGCTAGCCAGCTAATTTTCTTTTCTCCCAGAGCCTGTCGCAATGAAGTGTAAAGATTTTCACGCACTGTCAGACCCTGGAATAACTTTGAAGTTTGAAAAGTACGCGCGATACCTAACTTAGCCCTGCTATAAGCCGGCTGCTTTGAAACATCTTCTCCGAAAACTGAAATTGATCCACTGCTGAGTGGATATACGCCAGTTATCAAATTGAAGAGCGTTGATTTACCAGCACCATTTGTTCCAATGATTGTTAATCGCTTTCCGTGGCTGACATCAAAACTGATGTCAGCCACGGCGCGAATACCACCAAAGTTACGTGAAACACCGCTCAGTGATAGAGCGTGAGTACCGGCTTTAGTGGTTGTTGACATGTTTGTTTACTTCACGTCCGCACAAGAGTTAATGCGACCAAAGACCTTAGTTCCTTGAGCAACCTTATCTTGGCGCTTAAGTGACTTAGTCTTAAATCCACCCTTGCCATCAGAAATTACCTGATAGATGAAGTTAGAAACAATTGCATTTCGGTTCTTATCCATTGAAAGTGGACCAGTTGGTGTATTCCACTTTAATGTTGAGAGAACCTTGCGGTATGCAGCATGGTTGTTTGAAAGGTCACCCTTTACGGCAACAAGACCTGCAAGCATTGACTTAGCTGAGACATATCCAAGAACACTGAAGATATTTGGTCCAGTACCAGCTGCAGTGAGCTGTTTCTTGAACTTGTCGTATTCAGGTGATGAATATGAGTCATCAGGAACTGGTCCGCCACCGATTGTGTTAAGTACTGCATCACCAATGTCAGCCTTTGATCCAAGAACTGTTCCATCAACGAGGATTGCTCCACCGATCAATGGCTTCGTTAGGCCAAACTGAACTGCTTGCTTCAAGAACTGAACAGCGTCAGCTCCACCAAGTCCTGCGTAAATTGCATCAATATCCTTTGGAAGTGCTGCAATTTGTGATGAGTAATCCTTTGTACCAAGTGCTGGCCATTGTGCTCCAACAATTACTCCGCCTGCCTTACAGAAACCAGTGGCAAAACCACCAGCATTGGCGTAAGGGAATGAGTAGTCATCAGCGATAATTGCGACTCTCTTGTAACCAAGTGTCTTGTAAGCGATTTCACCTACACCACCTGACCACTGAGCAGCATCTCCGTGGAAACGGAAGAAGTTCTTTGATGGTTGCTCGTTTGTAGCTTCTGATGCTGAGCCAGTTGTGTTGATGAAAGTTACCTTTGGATACTTCTTTGACAGACGCGCGATTGCAACGCCTTCGTCACCTGAAAGTGGTCCAAAGAGAATGTCTACTTTGTCCTTCTCGATAAGCTTCTTCGCCTTTTCAAGTGCTAGCTGTGGAGTTGCGTCCGTTGCTTCTTCAATAACAACGATCTTTTTTCCAGCAACTGTGCTTTTGATTTCCTTTAGTGCAATGTTCAGACCAATTGTGATCTGAGGTGCTCCACCAGCGAATGGTCCAATCGTTGCATTGAGGTATCCGATTTTGATGGTACTAGCGGCTTGGCTTGCGGGTGCTATTACTAAGCCAGCTGCAAGCACACCTGCTACAACGCCAACAATGGCGGTGCGGCCTATACGTTGTGCCTTCATGTATCTCCCCCTGTTCGTGTAGTAGTTGAAGAATTTCTTCAACCGTTGTGTCGGAACTGCCTGACGCTAGTTCTGAACAAATCTGTCTTCACTAGAAGACAGAAATTTAGGTATGCATTCACGCTGGTACACCAGCCTTTTTTCCACGCCGTGCACGTGCCTGTGCGGCAATTCCCATGAGTCCCTGAGGTGCCAGCATTAGTACCACAATGAAAAGAACTCCTGTTGCCCCGACGTAATACTGAGTAAAGTCTTGAATTATTGCTTCAAATACGGCGATCAGAACTGCACCAACAAATGCACCGCCAAGATACGTTGCGCCGCCTACTACAACGATTACTAGTAGGTCGATGGAGCGAGCTAATCCGACGCTATCTGGTGAAATATTGGTGACGTAGAAAACGCCCATGACTCCAGCAATGGACGCGATAAATGATGAGAATACAAATGCAATCATTTTTAGTGGCATCGTACGATAGCCCATTGAAATCATTCGATCTTCATTGTCGCGAACACCTTTAAGGGCTATTCCAAAAGAAGTTTTTTCCAGGAACTTGCACAGAGCAAAAAGAGCTATGGCAATTCCAAGGAATAGGTAGTAAAGAGGCTTTACATATGCAAAATCCACACCAAATATAATTGGGCTTGGAATGCTGTTGATACCTGTGTGGCCACGTGTTATTTCTTGCGCTTGATTAGCAAATGAATAGAGCCCTAGCGTCACAGCAAGAGTGAGCATGAAGAAGTACACGCCCTTTGTTTTCAGTGCAATCCATCCGATAATCACACCTGAAAGTGTTCCTGCCAAAATTGCTAGTGGAACGGAAGTTCCAAATTTAACATTGTGCGTAACCGAGCTAATAGCGACGATGTATCCAGCAATGCCTGAGAAGAAGAGCTGTCCAAGAGACATCAGCCCAAGATTGCGATTCAAAAAGGACATGCTGAGAGCAGTTACGCCGAGCCACAGTGCGCGTGTGCCACCACTTGAAACCCAAAAGTCTGGATCAGGAGTAATGAATGGGAAGAGGATTGCCAGAATTAGAACAACCGCATACATAGTGCGTTTTCTGCTCATTGTTTTTTCCCCAAGATTCCCTGTGGGCGAAATGCTAAAACGAGAATAAGCATTGCGAATGTAATCATTCCGGCAAATGTTGGGTAATAACCAGTTGCAAATTGACCAATTACGCCAACTAAGAGTGAACCAATTGCCACGCCTCCAATAGAGCCAAGTCCTCCAATAATGACCACTTGAAGTGAGAAGAGTAAATAATCTCCATCTGTACCCATACCAAATGAGTTAGTTGTTCCACCTACAGCACCTGCAAATCCAACAAGTAATGAACCTAGGAAAAAGATCCAGATAAATACTGCCTGCACATTGATGCCAAGTGCTGAAACCATAGTGGTGTCATCTACACCGGCGCGAATAATTGCGCCATAACGGGTCTTTGAAATGAAAACCCAAAGGCCCACTGCAACGATGATTGCAAGAATTAGTACGAAAATTCTGAAGAAGGGATACGAAAGTCCAAGACCTGGAATTGGCACTGAGAATGAAACATTTTCGGGATAATTAGTTTGATAATAGTCACCACCGAAAATTGCAAGCATTGCTTGTGCAAGAACAAGTGCCACACCTAAAGTAATAAGAGCTACTCGAAGTTCCTCGTATTGAAACTTGCGAAG
>Ga0209356_1000195_pt1 | contig 23744 bp, 42 predicted proteins | sample LauGreFaBDMM15SN_2_FD_188213 | JGI IMG/M metagenome (GOLD analysis project Ga0209356, IMG submission 188213) | Freshwater lake microbial communities from Lake Michigan, USA - Fa13.BD.MM15.SN (SPAdes) (version 2) | ecosystem: Environmental > Aquatic > Freshwater > Lake | place: Lake Michigan, USA...
ACCCCCTAAAGCGAGAAGAATCAAAATAATAAAAAGAAATCCATAAAGAGCGAATTTAAAAAAATGCTTGGCGACCTTAAGCCCGATCCAAAGAAAGAGACCTAAGATCGCCAAGAACGGCAACGATGAGAGGAGGAACACGATGCTCAACCGCGTCTCTTACCAGTTGCCGGATCGGCCGCTTCAGACTTGGAAAGGACAACAAGTCCGCCTTTGTTATAGGCTTGGCCGATGATATAGTTGCCGCTGACGGCAAGCTTTTCTTTCTCGTAAGAGGAATCCTTCGTATAGTGTACACCGATCTCATTCTGAGAAGGATACTTCTGACGATGGTCAGATACATTGTAATCAGGCATCGGTGTGCCACGAAGCTTTGGCTTGTAGTTACCAGCACGATACTCTTGATATTCTTCGAACGTCTTTGGCTTGACACCAATGCGCTTGCAAAACTTACAGTCTTCGAGCCAAGCCAAACCAATTTTGGTATACTTGGACGTCGTCATTTTGGACTTACGCTTGCCATGATGAGTGGTCGTGTAAGCCGGACCAAGAAGATGCATTGTCATAATAAAACTCCAAAAATATGGTTGAAGCGACTAATCCACCTAGGGAATTTACAGGGATCGAGCCCAACCCAATTTACGAAAGATCACTCGTAGTCGCTTCAACCATTATCAGCTTACACTGATTTCGATTAATTGTACATGCTTATTTTACTCTTCTTCTTCGCGCTTTCCAGTAGCAAATTCAACCAGGGCAACAGCCAGATCCAGAGCTTGTTCTTTAGTCAGAGACAGGTAAGGAGTGCTAAAACCACCTGGAGGAGTCACTTGCAGACATCTACCATTTGATGCTCCGCCGTAGTAGCGAGTTAGCATAACTTCACCGTTGATGGATTCAGTACCTTTGAGTTGTGTAGACATCTTTAATCTCCTTAGCTTAAAATTACATTGCTGCCACTTTATTCATGATCGCCAAGACTTCCTCAGCAGACTGCCAACCGATAACATCATCATTATCACTCAGCTTGATCCACTCGCCATCAGCATCCCAGGCAGCCACTTCAACAGAGGTAAAACCATCTTCTCGGTTACCATTGCTATAGATGCCGTCACCCATAGCCAAAGACACAGTGTAGCCATTAGCAAAGGTCATTAAGAAGTTGCCAGTAGTGCTGGTACCAAAGTTATTCACTCGAACGTTAAACATTTTCAATCTCCTTAGCTTATTATTCATATTACCAAAGTTTTGATAAAATGTACATGCTTATTTTAGCTGTGCATCTGAATTTCTTTGAGGTAAGGAGAGATCGATTTGGCAGAATACTGAATGCCTTCGATCTCAAAGAACCAACGCCCGCTTACGGGGCCAGTTTTTTCCCAGCGAATCTTCATAGCTTCACCGTCGCGGAAGCGGCTAAGACCCCATGTCCACTTGCGACCAGTTCTATGCTCGAAAGAGCCACCGCAAAGATTCGTAATCATATTTTCGTCCTTCATCATTATAGGTCCACCTTACCAAAGTTTTGATAAAATGTACATGCTTATTTTCAAAAAAGACAAAAAAATGGGCGGCCCGAAAGCCGCCCATCATGCGTGTAGCAGGAGGAACCCCACCTGTGATCCTGCCTATTCCAGTCGTCAATTAAGACACTTGCCTCTTACACAGTTAAAACTGTATATCCACGCACCACATAGTGTACAACTATTTATACAAGTTATTCAGTTAATTCTAAAGTTTTTTCACGTTCGGCTAAAAAAAATGCTGGAGTCGATCCGTCAAAGCCTCCACCAAAGTTCAGATGACGAACCATTTCCTTGGCTTTTGCCATACACACACTCTTGATTATAATCTGATCCGTCTTTGTCTCAACGATATCAGCGGCCATTTCTCCAAATCCTCCGCTGACATTTACGATCTTATAGTTAACCATCAATCTTCTCCCATTTAAAACCAAAACAAAGTTCTTGCATTTTGCGATGAAACCAATTGGGTTCATTGCCTTCTTCGACCATCCACGTCACATTTTTCAATACCTTACATTTCCAAGTGTACCTTGGATTTTTAACGGTATTGATTATCCAATCTTGTCTCAGATTGCTTATCATTTAAAACCTGCAAATTTAATTTTCTCAAACTTACTGACAGGTTTCGATTCATTTTCCATTCGATAACCAGAAGCGGAGTTGTCGAAGACTGGTCGATCTTCGTCTTGCACAACATCGACTTGAGCTGAAGCCTCTACATTATACAGACGCATCTTTGAATAGTCGACACCGATCACAAAGCGTTTATGTACCGATGGATCACCATAACGATTCTTCAACTGTTTGACCATGATCTGATTGAGCTGACGTAGCTCTTCACTCGTAATCAAGGCAAACATAAAGTCGGCTGTTGCTGGCAGACCGAACGATTCAGATGTATCTTCCAGGCCAACATCAGAGTTGCTGAAACCAGAACGATTAGTCTGAGTAGCAGAAACTATCGGGACGTTGAACTCGACGGCCAGACCTCTTAGCTCTTCGGCGATCGCCTTGATGTAAGTGTACGAGTTCACGTTCGACCCCGGCTTGATCCTCGACGACGCACAGATGTTCAGGTAATCGATATAGATAATGTCGGGGATAAAGTTCTTCTTGATCTTCAATTCGTTCAAGAGATGTCGAAAGTTTGCGGATCCTGCGCATGCTGTTGGATACTCCTTGACAATGAGCTTGCCTTTTGCTCGTTCCTTGACTTTACCTACCAACTTGTAGTAGATGGCTTGTGGTAGATCCTTCAGATCGTCGAGTGTGACACCAAGGAGATTGGCATCGATACGCTCGGCGATACGTTCTTCAGCCATTTCCAAAGTGATATACAAGACGTTCTGACCTGACATCAGGTTTTGAGCCGCGTTGTGACACATGAACAGTGACTTACCGACACCAGTACCAGCAAGAGCAATGTTCAGAGTCTTACGAGGCAGACCGCCTTGAGTGATCTTATTAAAGTAGTCAATATCAAAACTAATACGAACTTCTTTCCGATGATAGAACTCATAACGTTCTGGTGCATCATTCAAGAAGTCATGGCCGATATGGCTATCGAAAGAAACACTGAGTGCATCAGTCAAGATCTGAGGAATGGATCCAACTGATATGCTATCTTTCTTGCTATCGTCGACGATCTGAATAGACTTCATCAAAGCATTATACAATGCCTTATCTTTACAAAACTTCTCGGTATTATCTACGAGCCATGCCACATCACGATCTTCGGATTTATCAAGTCCAGATACAACTTCTTTTGCGGTCTTAAACTGATCATCAGACAGACCACCGACATCGTTGAGATCAATCTCGACAGCAGATTTTGTAGGAAAGTTGTTATACTTTCCCACATAATCATGAATGATAGAAAAGATCTTACGATCTACAGTGTCAGTAAAGTATTCTTCTTTGAGGAATGGAATGACTTTACGACCGTACTCCTCATTTTCAATGAGGTTTCCAAATATGATATGTTCAATTCTCATTCATCCTCCATCTCATAGACATCTGCCACTTCGTCTTCACTTTGCATAATGGCACCGTTGGCTGCAGAGTACTTCTTTTCAACGAACTCATTGAACTTAGGACACTGTAGAATAGGATGCCAGAAGTTGAAGTTATAGGTATCATTCAAGCGATACGACTTATCGGAGATTTCTCCAGTAGTCATATCAACCTTTTGGAACCAACCAACCTTTGGCTTGATCACATGACCAGACTCGAGAGCCATGTCAAGTAGACCAGACCACTTGCTGATGCCTTCGTCCCATGATACTTCGATTGGAATCTTGCTCTTTTCTTTTACAAAGCGAGACTTCTCAACGTTGATGATAAAGTTATAACCAGTGACTTCCTTGCCATCCTTCTCTTGTTGGCGACCGAGAATGAAGATGTTGTCAGCTGAGTAATAGATGCCAGTGCCACCAGATACGACGGCCTTCGAGTACATCTCTTGAGTCTGATATGTGTGGTTGACCACGATCAGAGGAATATCCTTGAGGTTAAGATGGGGCGTAACCATGCGGAAGAGCGACTTGAGTTGTTTTGCACGAGTCATATCGGCTGCTGAGTTCTGCTTCAGTGCATCTTCGACTTCCTTCTTCGAAGCGAGATTGCCGACCGAATCGATCACGACGATGACACGATCGCCACGCTTGATCTCTTCGAACTGATGCATAATATCAAACTTCAACTGTTCGACATCGGTGATGGGAGTATGGAGAACTCGAGTTGTGTCGATGCCAAACGAGTCGAAGTAAGATTGCGGAGTACCAAATTCTGAGTCATAGAAAAGCATGACTGCATCTGGATACGTGTCCATGTATGCCTTCGCCATGAGAAGACTGAACGAAGTTTTGAAGTGCTTTGATGGACCTGCCCAAATGGTCAGACCAGGAACGAAGCCACCGTTAATCTTACCACTCAATGCAATGTTGATTGCAGGCACTGTCGTGCGGATCATGTCCTTGGCATTGAAGAACTTCGAATCAGACAGAATATCTGAATCCTTGATTGTGGTATTCTTACGCAATTTATTTAATAGGTCTGACATAACTTCTCCTTGTCTGATTGTCCCAGTATATACGATATATCTTTATTTGTACACCATTAAGATGCAAGAATCTTATTTAATTTAGTAATGAAGAGATCGATCTTCTCGGCACGATTCGGCCAGTTGATGATCGGGTTTTTATCTGCATCTTTCTTTAAGTTTGTAAGTAAAGGCATAACAGCATCGTACATTGCTCGTGCCTTATCAGTGCCTTCTTGCTTGATTTCTTCTTCAGAAGAAGTCGTAAAACCAAAATCAAAGTCTAAGTCTATATCTAGTTTAGCCATTAATAACTCCTATTGTCCAGTTTTCAGCGCAGTCTTCGGCGTATCGTAATGTTTTGCCTTTTAAAACTCGCGTTTCAATATGCTCATCGTTTTCAAAAAACTTGACATAGTAATAATCATCATAGCTTTGCTTATGCAATTCAGCTCGGCGATTTGCATATTTTCCATTACCATTGTATTCTGTTACCATCATGAGAACCAATTCTCCAGTGTTGCGCGTTTTTCTGCTTGCCATCCCATGGTGTTTGTGATCGACTCGATAGGGCTAAGATAGCCTTTCTCGAATTGCACCGCATAGTCGATGTAAGTTTCCATCTTCAATTCTTTTGGTAGACCATTCGGACACGAGATAACATAGTCTTGTGTCGGATTTGGGTTTTTCAAGTATGCAAACTTAATCTTCTCACCGCTGGTAATGGATTGATATTTATTCGTGAGTTTCTTCTTCTTCAACATTTCGTTGTAGACCACAGAACCACGAACATGGATAGGAGTCTGGCTTTGGAACCTACCGCCTACCCAATATTTCTCGATATCCTTGACACCACGAGTGAAAGCCACGTCGTCAAATCCAAGAGATGAAAACTTTTCTTTGAAGTTGGCGACATACTTCTGAAGATCCGATTCAGATCCAGCCATGATAATCTCGAGAGACTTCTTAATGGCATCACGACATGCAGTCGGAGTCGAGGATCGAACCGCTTCGATGCCTGTCATCTTTAGCTTAGGCTTCTCATACTCAACGCCTTCAGAGTTCCACACGTTGAGGATATACATCTTCTTGGCTTTCCAGATGCCTTTGTCTGCGATGTTTTCTCGCTTCATTTGCATCTTCTGAGCATATGCGTGCATATATTCGGCAAGCTCTTGATAAGAACGATCGATGAATGGTTCGATTCGTTCCTTACAGATCTTGTCGATATACTGAATCACCTTCTTGGTTTCAGGCACATCATCGCCGAATACATTTTTGACGAGGTATTCGAGCGTGACATACACAGAGTCGGTATCAGAAGCCAGTACATAGTCAAAGTTTTCTGTCTTCAACAATTTGTTGAGATAGTCGTTGAGCTTCTTCTCGATCCAACGAATGCTGAGCTGACCAGAGGTGGTGATGGCTTCGGCGTTGTTCACGTCAAACCAACGGAACCACTTGTTACCGAGAGCACCATAAGCCGAGTTCAACTGAATCTTCTTGGCCATCTGCATGTTATCGAGTCGTGCGATTTCCTTGACAAGACGAGGATCTTTCGTCTTCTCATATTCTTTCTTCACCTCGATCATCTGCTTCTTGTAACGAGTACGATCGTCATACATACGATCCATAATCGATGGTAAGAAACCACGCCTTTCTTTTGTATAGATACAAAGGTTGGCGGCGATAGTGCAGTTCGTTTTATCAAGATAGTCACCGAACTGACTAGCGCCACCAACAAGTAGGTCGTCGATCGACACCTTATCTTTCAAGCGAGTAACAAGAGTCTCAGGAGAGATGTTGTACTGCATGATAAGGTGAGGATAAAGGGAGTTTAGATCGAACGACACAACCCATTTACTCATGCCGACCTTTGGATCTTTGACATATCCGCCTACAAAGGCTCGATCGGGTTTATTCTTATCGTTAAGAGGTACCACGATGTTTCGATCGAGAAGGTAGTTGTGAGTGATCACGTCCCATTGCTTCACGGTTGCCATGGTATCTTCATAGTTTACCTTGGCGTCATAAGCCAAAGCATAGACCAGCTCGATGAGCTTCAGCTTATCTTCGAGCCTCTCAACGATCTCAACATCTCGAACGTTGTATTCGATATAGAGTTGAAAGTTTCTTAGTCGAAGGTCATCGAGGTCGGTATAACCTTCGTCGCGATAGTCGAGCTTTCCTTCGCCGAGCTCAACTTGAGCGATGTAGTCAAGTCGGTAAGATTCCTGCTCTGTGTACGTAAACTTCCGATAAAGCTGGATGTAATCAAGGACGGCGATGCCGATAGGGGCATAGCAAATACAGTCTCGTCCACGACTGTTAACTTTGTATTCACGTAACATTTTCCAGGGAGAGAGGCGCTCAGCGTGATCATCTCCAAGAACTTTTCGAATCCTGTTGACAAGATATGGAATATCGAAGAACTCGATGTTCCAGCCGGTGACAACGTCAGGCGAATAGAGTGAACCGTTCCAGACTTCGAGAAAGGCGAGTAAGAGTGCAGACTCGTCTGCGCATTTGTAATATTGTACATTTTCTTGATGCTCCTTATATTCACCGCAACCAAACGTAGTCTTTCTACCATTGCGGCCGATGGTAATAGCTGTGATTTCATTGTCTGCTTTCTCAATATCAGGAAAACCGCCTTCAATACTGGTCTCGATATCGATCGAACAAACTGAAACGAGAGCGGGATCATACTTGATCTCGCCCTTATACTTGTCATAAATATACATGTAAGGCCAATCAGAGAGGCCGTAGATGTTCATGCCTGCCACGTTCTCGTAACTCTGCAGAAACTCTCGTGTTTCAGACATGGAATCGAACTGCATCTTGCCGACATATTCGCCTTTCAGGTTCTTATGTTCGGTTTGTGCACTTGCTTGAACGAATAAATAAGGTTTATATTTCACAGAAAATTTGACGGGCTTGCCGTCAGATATTCCACGTACTAAAATTTGATTTCTGTGTCGAGTAACATTGGTATAAAAATTCATGAGATCTCCAGTGTCTGGCGCATTATTAGTTATACTCTAAAACCCCAATAAAGTACATAGTAAAGGCGATAAAAATGAAACTAACTGAACATTTTTCTTTGGCAGAAATGATTGTTTCTCCTACTGCAAAAAAGCTTGGACTTAGCAATACTCCAACTCCAGAACATATTGAGAATATGCGTTACTGCTGCGAAAAGATTCTCGAACCAGTTCGTGCGAAGTTTGGACCAGTCACAGTCAACTCTTCGTATCGGGCTCCGCTTGTCAATAAGGCAGTCGGTGGTTCGAAGACATCTCAACACGTCAACGGTCAGGCAATTGACTTCGAAGTGAAGGGTGTCGATAACAAAACTGTTGCCGATTGGATTGGAGATAACCTTGAGTTTGACCAAGTCATTCTCGAGTTCTACACAAAAGGCGATAAGAATTCTGGTTGGGTTCACGCTTCGATCAAGAAGGGTGGAGGCAACCGCAAAGTACGTATGATCGCTACGAAATCAAAAGCTGGTGGTACGGTATATACTACTGTTGCTGACTTTGATCCTTCGACTGTTCGATCAACCGGAGTATCTCTTCCAGTTCAATCGCAATCATCTCCTCAGCAATCCTCTTCCCCGGCCAATTCTCCGGCAAAGGTAACTGGTCTTGGTCCATTGGCTGCACTCCAAACTAAGTGTGGCATTACTGCCGACGGTAAATGGGGACCTGGCACTTATAAGGCAGCAAGAGATTACTTCAAGCTGACAAACAATCAAGCAGCACACTTCTTCGGTCAGTGTGCACATGAGTCAGGCGGGTTTAAGGTGTTCTCAGAGAACCTGAACTACTCAGATAAAGGACTCAACGGAATCTTCAAGAAGTATTTTCCTACTATCGCTTCGACTGCAGGTTATGCCCGTAAGCCAGAAAAGATTGCAAACAAAGTGTATGCTAATCGGATGGGGAACGGTTCAGAAGCCTCTGGAGATGGTTATAAGTGGCGCGGTCGTGGTCCGATCCAACTGACTGGGAAAGACAACTATACAGCTTTTGCCGCTGACGTAAAACGTCCTGACGTCTTGACGAATCCTGATCTTGTGGTTGGTGAGTTGGCTTTTGAGTCTGCATTATGGTTCTTCCGTAAGAATGGATTGCTTGCAATTGCAGACAAAGGTGTAACCGATGCGGTGATCACTCAAATCTCGAAGCGAGTGAATGGTGGTACACACGGCCTTGACGATCGTCTAAAGAAAACAAAACAATACGCCAATTGGGGATAAGTTGAAGGGGAGCGAAAGCTCCCCTTCTTTTTACTTCGTTTTACCTTCTGCCAAGAATTCGGCAGCTTGTGACGGATACTCTTCGTCAGGATCCTGAATGTGGATCTTCTTTGGCTTCTTATGCTCAGGAATAATTGCTTCGAGAGCAATCTTGAGAATACCATTCAAAAGAGATGCGTTACGAATCTCTACATTATCTGCGAGATTGAACGTGCGAGTGAATGGGCGATTCGCAAGTCCTTGATAAAGGAATGCTGGCCATGTCCACTCTCCTTTAGAATCCTGCTCTGCAGGTTCGCCGGAACGAACGTTACCCTTGATGATTAGCTTATCATCTACGAGCTCGATTTCAAGATCTTGCTTTCCGAAACCAGCAACAGCCATCTCGATAAGATACTTGTTCTCGTCAATCTTCTTGATATTGTATGGAGGATAGTTTTGTTGAGCGGCCTTTAAGGTCTGCTCCGTTGCTTCAGAAAGTTTCTTGACAATTGGATCAAATCCTACAAAGAAACGATCAAAGGCTTGAGTTGAATAAAATTCTTTCATATGTGCTCCTATTAAGCGAGTTTAAATTTTGTCACCCATTAGGCGTGACAGCTTTATTTATAAGATAGAGTTGAACTCCAGCTTCTAAAAACATCATTTTTGTGACATGCCAGTGAAAATGTTCGACGTCTTCAACTGGCTCGTACGATACCACCTTCGCAATTCCTTTCTGAATGATGCTCTTGGCACATTCGCTGCAAGGCAAAAGAGGACTATAAAGCGTGCAGCCTTCGACAGACAGCGGAGCATTGTCGAGTGCATTCCGTTCGGCATGAGCTACAAACAGATGCTTCGTAGGCCTATCGTTGTATCTCTCTGCAAGATCTTTCACACCACGAGGAAAGCCATTGAAACCAAGAGAGACGATACGATTGTGCTTATCTACAATGACGCAGCCTACTTGTGTCCGAGGATCCTTTGACCATGTCGCGACATGATCGGCGAGATCAAGGAATCGTGCTGCCCATTTACTCATTTCTTTGCTTTCAAAATACGTTCACGTAAACTTGACGAACTATAGTTGTGCCTACGGCTACAGTAGTGGATAGGAATATCGAGATCAGATCCAGTAAATTCTGTCCGATCAATGTAATCCATACCAAGGAAACGAACGTCCCAGTCATAACCAGCAAGTAGGTTGTAGAGATCTGCCTCAGTGTCGTATGGAACGATCTGATCGACATACTTACATGCCTCCAACTGAATATAACGCTCAGACAAAGCTTGAACAGGCTTGTTCTTGTCTGGACGATCAATTGTAGGATCTGACTGAAGAGCCACAATCAGACGATCACAATGCTCCTTTGCTTTCATCAGCATAAGGATATGACCTGCATGAAACAAATCAAAACAACTGGCTACAATGCCTACACGTTCACCCATTATACCACTCCGTAGACCATTCGGTCAGCCAATTGCGCCGCAGAACGACCATGTCATGCACGATATTCAGATCTTTCTTACCAGTATACTCTTCACACATAAGAATGGCAAGCGTAAAGGCAGTGATATCCGGCGCATTACGCCGGATATCTAGATACAGATCACCGATCTTCCTCATATACGAAGGAAGCCGATTCCACTCTAGCATCAGCTGCTTTTCATACTCAGTCATCTTATTTCCTATCAATTGCGATTGACCCACTTTGCAAACAGACCGACTTCGCGGCCGTATGCTTCGATCTCCCATGGGGCATCGAAATATGCATCTTCTTTGGCCTTCGGCTTCCAGATCTCACCCATCCATTTGCTGTAGATTTTAAGGCCGCCACGTGCAGCTACTGCATGGCCAGTCTGAAGTTCGTTCTTGGCATGTTGCTTGACGTGGACCATCTCATGGCCAAGAGTCTTGATCATGATGTTGATGTCTTGGTTCTTGAGGCCGATGGTGAACCATCGAGGGTTGCGAAAACCGTCTTCATCGACACATTCGCCTTCAATATCAAGGTTGTTGTAAACTTCGATGTCGAGGGTGAGGTTGCGGACCATGCGAGGATCCATCAGCTGATTGGCAAAAAACTCTGCGGCTTCCTGAAGGATGGCTTTCTCTTTGCGCTTGCCAATCATGCCGGTGATCGTGATGTTCATGTTTTCGTTCCTCATCATTATAGGTCCACCTTACCAAGCTTTTGATAAAATGTACATGCTTATTTTGAGGTAGCGCGATAAATTCCGTCCCATTCCCATGGTTCTTCAAACTTCAGATCCTGAATGCGTTCTTCCATCATCTTGTAGTAGGCATCGAGCTCACCGTTCCAACAGCGCTTCAGATCTTTTGTAAGATTTAGGGCTGAGTCCCATTTTCCTTGGCGATAGAGATCGAGGAACTTTTTGTGTAGCAGCTCTCCAGCAGCATCTGCCACGTCGAGAACGGTATAGATGCGAGCAGGTTCTTTCTTACCTTTGACCGCAATCAGATCGAGTTCAACTACTTGGTATACATTCCCAATCGATTCGGCCGTTTGTGGTCCGACGATGAGTTTGACTCCATAAGACTTGGTTTGACCTTCGAGACGAGCAGCCAGATTAACGCCGTCACCCAAGCAAGTATAATCAAAACGTTGATCGCTGCCCATATTACCAACAACCACAGTGGCAGTGTTAATGCCAAGACCCATACCAAAAGCTGGAATGCCTTCTTCTTTAATGTCTTCATTAAAAATCTCCAAATCTTTTAACATTTGAAAAGCTGTTCGAACAGCATCCAAAGCATGCTTATTATTATCGAGTGGTGCGTTCCAGAATGCCATCTGTGCGTCACCAATATACTTATCGAGTGTGCCGTTATTTTCAAGGATCGCTCTTGTCATGACTGTCATATAGCGATTCATAATTGAAGTCAAACCTTGAACATCCTCTCCATAGTGTTCAGAGATAGTAGTAAATCCTCGAACGTCTGTGAACATAATCGAAAGCTTACGTGATTCTCCACCTAGCTTCAAGAGATCGGGTTGTCTTTGCAATCTTGCAACCAAATCTGGGCTCAGATATGTGCCGAACTGCTTCTTGATTTGTTGCTTCTGCAGGAACTCGCTGATAAACTTTACGGTATAGATATGCATGTAGATGATAGCTACAGCAATAACGTTAAACGTAACGTCTAACAAGATTCCTTTGCTTGCGAATAAATACACCGGTAAATAAAGGTATCCACCTAAAATCAAGCCTATCCAGACGATAGAGTATTTTAATCGAGAGATGATGATCAATGACAGAGCCAAAACGAGAAGAGCTGCAAGATCTACAAGTTGAATCCAATTTGGAATCGAGACAGAATCACCATTTATCAGAGTCTCAAGAATACTCGCCTGGAGCTGATGGGGATACTGCGCACCTGAAGGAGTCGCTACGGGATTACTTAATCCAGCTGCAGTCACTCCGAGAATCACGATTTTACCTGTCAAATCAGGCAAAGGACCCGCACCAATTTCGTATGACTGAAATTGGTAGTTCGGATTAATAAACACTCTTCCATATTCATCTGTTTTAATTGTTTCAAAAGAAGGAATTCGTAATGCTTCAACACCCGTCTGATTTACCTTCGCCTGATACGAAGGATCTCCGGCAGCAACTCTTAACATTTCAAGAGCAAACGCAGGATAGTATTCGCCGTCTGAGGTCGCGAGAAGAGGAACTCTACGCACAACTCCATCCGATTCAGGAAGAGTTGATGTCACTCCAACGCCAGCAGCAGTCTGCTGAAGCGATGCTATATTCGATAGGACGCATGGATATGACGGAAGAAAGTCTGTCGGAACTCCGTCCCCTATCACAGCCACACCTGTCCGACGATGAGTTGTTGTGGTGGAACTCGAGCAAGCCGACATCACTGTCTGACTAAGAACAACAGGATACTTAGTTAAAGTATCAGCAAGAACCCCGTCTGTGCCCATCCGATCAGGATCAGGCATAAGTATAGTGCTACCGACAAGAGCAGACCCTTTGCTGTATATGTCGCCTATGATTTTAGCATGGACTTCGCGCGGAAAAGGCCACTGACCATATTTTTCAATTGATTTCTCCCCTAAATTTATGACTACAATCTGCTCAGATTGCTTTGCTTTATCGAGCATGATATAGTCATAAAACTTCAGACGAGTCGCTTCGACTAAGTATGGATCTTGTAATTTAAATGCAAGTAACATTACAAATGTAAAGAGTGCTAACCACGGAGAGAGAAGTATTTTATTCACCTTGTTTGACATTAATTATAGTTCCTCCTGCCGGGTCGTTTATTTCAACTAAAAATGATTTTCCATTGCTGTCTATATATAGAGTTTTATTTTCATCTTTCTTAAATCGAACATCAACGGTCGTACTGAGTGTTCGAACGAGACGAATGCTATCACCTGAAAGAATGGCTGTAATCTGAGTCGTATTGTCAAGACCAAATATAGTACCGCAAAGCTTTGTGCCTTCACGTGTAACACAATCACCTCCAGCAAGACTATCATCAAGAAAGTCTTCTCCAAGGAAGTTAGCATCGATTGCATTAATATCGAGATCTGAGCTGGCTAACTGATCTTCTTTCAAGTCGTCTTTTGCCAAGAAATCTATATCGAGTTCAGAGAGATCAAGGATGTTTGATCTCGTTTCTCCAACGTTATCTCCCGTATCAACCACTTCTGCCGGTGACACGATCAACATATTATCGATCTGATCAAGAGTCAAGTTTAAAATCACAGGACGAGATGGCCGGCTATCGGCCGTAGAAACGATTGTTGCTTGAAAAGCTTTTGTCAGAATTACAAATCCTGCGCCATTTGATACTGTAATCTCTCCGACAGATCCATCTGGTTCTGGAAGTAGAATAATAAGACTTTTGCCGAAGTCGTCTACGGTCGCAGCAAAATCTGTACCGCGAACAGCGATCGTAGCAGTTGGTGTGCGAAGATTGATGTTGCCCTTATTCATTTTGCCAGATTGTCCTGTGGCAAAACGGGCCGTTCCTGAAGCAAACTTAAGAGCCATTCTTGAAGTGGATGGCTTACCACTATAGACGAAGTCGTCGATCACGAGCTTCGAATGTTCTGTTACCTTGACGGTAGAGTCGTCGATAAACTTGATCTCGACTCTACCGTTTCCAGTTTGTACTCGGTCCAACTTAGCAATAGGTAACTGAAGTCGTGTTGCAACCTTTGTGGTTTTTTTCACGACTTCGCTATTACCACGAGCTTGAGTTACATTGCCAATATTAGCAAGGACCGCCGGCGTTACACTGATTGATAACAAGAGTGCTGCCAGTGCTTGTGCTATTAATCTTGATCGTATCAACATTTGTTGTGCTCTTTTGGTTTACTGTCACGGTATTTGTACTGCCAGTCAGAACCATTTCAACGTTCTTACCAGCTGTGCCGTCTTGTACCATTGTAATAGCATTGCCATCGCCTGCTACAGTCATATCATTCACAACGTCATCGGCATTGATAGTTGATGTATACGTATTAGTGTCTCCTGTGAACGTGATGTTCTGCGTAGCACCAGTTGCGGAAGCTGCAGTGCCTTGGTTAAATGTCAGGTTGTTCGAATCACCTGTGACTGCGAGAGTCTTAGTCGAACCAGAAACACTTGCTGCATCTCCCATATCGTATGTCACGGTGTTGTTATCGCCAGTGACGGCCGATGTGATATCAAGGTTATCGGCCTGAGTAATGGAACCTTGGATTAGGTTGCCATTACCTTCTTGCGTCGATGTGATAGTCTGGTTGTTACCTTCAATCACAACACGGTTTTGTTCAGATCCGATGCGATTGTTCTGACCTTTTTGAGTAATTGTAATTGTACTACCATTACCAACTTGGTCGATAAAAATCGAGTTAGTCGTTGACTGAGCATACGCTAACGAACTCGTCATCAGAGACATAATGAAAAGTGTTAATAACTTTTTCATTTTGCTTCTTCCTTGTATTGAAAGTATCCTTTCTCGATACCTTGTTTAATTAACTGTAATACTGCCTCTTCGATAGCCATTTTGACAGCCATTGTATTCGCTTCATTCTCGGTCATTCCGACCTCGGCTTCTACGAGTTTTGTGCCGACATCTACAAATTTAAATAACGACAAATCTCTTCCGACTGATAAAACAGTCTTTGAAACTTGAACATTCAGAATCACTTCTCCAGTATTTGTGTTTACTCCGCGTAAAGAAATCACCACTTGATCTTTACGATACACTGCAGTTCCACCGATGCCAAGATATCTTGCTCCTGCACCGCCAGACTCCAAATTCGAATCGTATCCGATGATACCGCCTTGGATAATTAAGCCAGCAAAAAGCATTGGCTCGAGTTTATTGGCGCCTTCTCCAAGATATTCTTCACGCGTCTGTCGAACAATCTGACGTTCTTTTGCAAGATCGTCAACGCGATTGCGTTCAACAACTCTGAACCACGACCCATTCCCAGCATCTGTGAGTGCAGAAATCAGAAGCGCTGTACCGCCTTGAGTCACTGCAGTCGAGATACTCGCAACACCATCTTTATCTTTTCTTTGCCCGGTCAAATCCGGAAAGTCATAGACGGCCACAACTGCTTGTCTTGCCGGCGGCGGTAAACTCTGCAATTCTTTTACCTGAAGATTTACAAGCTTTGGTTTATCCTGAAGTTGTAAAACTCCTGAACCCATAGACATACATCCACTTAGAAAAAACGGTAGAATCAAAACTTTCCAGTTCACCACTTAAATCCGCTCGTTGGAATTGTAATCTCTGTCGTATTACCGGAATCATCAGTAATTGTAAGCGTAATTTCAGTATCAGTCTTTTTGTATTTGATGGTATTACCTTCAAGGGCAAACTCACCTTCTTCGCCGCCCATTTCACCAAATAAATTATTTGTCAGTTGCTGAGCTAACTGAGAGTAGATACGCGATTGAAGGTTATTCATAAATCGATTCAAAATTGAGTTCTTTTCTTCAAGCGCCTGAGCTTTAAGTTCAGCTTCAATCTTATCGACTATCGCTTTTTTTCGAGTAGTTTCCTGATTTTCAATTGTCAACCATTGTGCTCCAGCGTTTTGACCGCTGAATGAAGGATTCTTAAATTGGAATACTATCTCACTTGCTGCTACTGGGCTGCTGAAGAATATCGAGCAAATCAATATTTTCTTGAACATCTTTTTCCTCTTTCTTTTCAGAAGAAAATGCAAATTCAAGACAGAATACTTTAAGGATCTCAATTTTTAAATTAATTGTCATTATGATGATCGTCCTTAATCTGTAAAACAACACTCACCTTCTGTTGAAGTCTAATGAGATCGTTGTCCAACATACGGACACGATCGATTAGTGCAATTAAAATACCATTCGTTTCGCCAATCAGCGGCATTAATTTGTCTGTGACAAACTTATAAATGAACCAAACAAAATATCCCATTCCCACTGATGCGACAATTGGAAATCCATATTGTTTTACAAGTTCTGCAAGCAGTTCTGGATCCATTAGTCTTTCCGAGCATCGTTCTTTCCGTCTGCTCGGGCAATTCTGTCGAGGTCTGGTTGAAGACCGAGAGCTGAACTGACTATAGCATCAACACGGATGATATCATGATTCATTGTCTTGACTCGATTGTCAAGCCCCATGATAATACCCTGCATGCCCTTGATTGCTTTTACAACACTCTCAAGGATATAGTTGATGACAAAATAAACAAAAACCCCACCGAGCAAAGCTGCTGCGATGGGGAATCCGACGTCACCAATAAGTTTGAATATAGTATCGTAACCCATACGAGTATTTATACTATTTCGCGATTGCTATTATTTATTCTGTTCGTAAAAACAGCTCGTCAAACTTCCTTAACCACATTTCTTTAAACTCAGGATTCTCTGCGCGCGACGCTGCAACGAGAACGTTCTTTAAACGACGAACAAAGGTTGGATCAGTCCATGGATCATACTTCATATAATAACTCCTACAATCAAAATAGCAACAATAAAGGCATTGACAACAAACAGCGCCTTATCCTTCATGACGATCGATGCATATCCCCAAAGACCAGCACCAACAATCGAAATCAGAAGATCTGCTGTATGGAATTCAAAGGCTCGACAACTTGCCGCGATGATGACACAGATGGTGCCAAGCCATTTGATGGTTTCAAGCGTGTTATTCATAATCAATCCTTTTGATAATTTTCAAGAAGCGTGAAGCCAAACGAAGAGCAGCGATAAAGCTGACCGTTCGATTCGAGAATGTCACCGACAGACATTGAAGAGCAACGACCGAGCTTAAAAACATCCTCGAAGTATATACTTTCTTCCCAGAGATTCATCGCTTCGAAAGCATTTTCCATGTCGTTGGTATCAACGTTGGCAACATGTGTGTAATACTGGAAGTTTTCAGCTTTGAAATTACTTTCTAAGCTACGATCGAAGTAAGCCTTAAGCCGAGGCGATGTACTACCACTATTAGCGATAGTGATCTCGAGATCGGTGAGCTGAATCTGGTAAACCTTAATCATTTTTTTCTTCCTTCTTGATTATAGTTCCACCTTACACTGTTTTGATAATAATGTACATAGCCGATATAACTCTTTCCACGTTTTTATGCGTTTTGTTCCGGAAATAGGCTGACGATTATATTCATGGTCGAAGATAATGCTTTCTAGACCGAACTCGACACCTAGCTCAGCGTTTTTGGGCTTATCTTCTATCCACATCAATCCGCTATCTTTATACTCAGATAACGCCAAATCTTTATCTGCTCCGGTGTCGAGGCACTGAACAAACTCAATGGCATCACCGAAAAGCTCGCGCAAGTTTTGCTCACGTGCCTTTATTGCCCATGGATTTGTACTAAGGCTAGTGATGACACCAAGCTTAAACCCAAATTCACGATAGATAAGATTTACATAGTATACACTGTCACGTAAAGGTTCGAGGTAACCAATGGCTGCACTCTCGTTAAACTCACGAGTTAGTCGCTTGGAAGTCAGTTTGTCTATGCCGTAACGTTCAGTCAAAGAGTATTTGTCAGTACAAATCTCTTGATAACCATGCATGGCGATCCACTCACGAAAAGTCTTGCTCCAGTCGAGCAATACACCGTCGCAATCTGTAAGAATAAGCTTAATATCAATTCTCCCTTATTATGGTTTACCTTACCACAAAAAAAGATAAATGTACACTGCCTATTTTTGGTTTTGTGATTTTATCCAGCGCTGAGCTAATGGATTTCGAATTGGACTCTTAGACCAGACTAAAACCTTCTTGTAGGTGGCTAGTGTACCGCCTTCGATATTGGCTCCTGCGCTATTATCTACAATGATCATCTTACCGCCAAACAAGTTTTGAAACTTGCCTATGTTCTTCTGAACTGCAGCCCACATATTTTTTACTTTAGAATCTGGAAGAGAACGATCGCGATTAGCATTGCGAACCGACGCGGTGTCGAGATCTGTATTCACAAAGATCATCATACATTCATAGCCAAATGTCTCTAAGAGATGTTTTTGTTGTGCAATCTTTTCGAAGTCTTTACCAGTCCCATCGATGATCAATCCTAGTCTTCCCCGAATGGCCATCTTTTGCCTAGACTTTGTTGTCGACTTCGCGCGATCACGAATAGACTGGCCTTTTTCTGTATAGATGTTTTCGGGAGTTGTAGCCATGCCAATTTTTTTCATGGCGGTTTCAAAAGCCACGTCAGAGTTAATTAGTCTAAATCCGATAGCCGTTAGCGCTGTCTTGCCTACGACAAATGACTTACCAGCTCCTGGTCCGCCTGCCAGAAACACTGCCTTAAAAATAGCAGGATCGTTAACGCCTTCGGAAATGAATGTTTTAAAACTCTTCATATTATCACTTTTAAAATTATTGCTAGCAATATATTTATAAAAAACGCACTCAGAACAAGTCCGAATGCGTTTTTTTCGAAAAGATTAGAGGTTATGTATCGTTATTTTTCTGAGGATACCTCTGATAATACGAATCTTCGATATTCTCTCCGAAGAAATCGATTTCAAGCTCGTTAAGCTCTTTCACGACACGGTAACCAAGGTAAGAAAGAATTCCTACGACTACTATTCCTGCAACTCCAGCGACGACCTTCTTATTGTCCACGACAATTTACTCCTACCAATGATGGATTGCGTTTGCAATCAGAAAAATGTTTGCTATGACAGCTTGTACGATGAAAAGAGTCCGGATCAAAGCGACTCTATCAGACTCGCGATCACAAGGAGTTGCTTTCTCACCTAAGGCTTTTGCCCAAATACGCCACATAACTAATTCCATGAATAATGTGAAGCGGCAAACCTATTGCTGGTTGGGCAGGAGTACCACTCCCTAGGTTTGCCGCTTCTTCGGTGGTTCAGCAGTTCGGGTTCCACGACCCTCATAGTGTGCCTTGAATCAAGAGATGCATCTCCATCATCTTCCACTCGAATTGGCTCCCCGAGATGGGTTCGAACCACCGGCCAGGTGATTAACAGTCACCTGCTCTACCACTGAGCTATCGGGGAATAAACTTTACTTTAACTCTTTAAGTCCCGTTTTGATATACGACTGAGCCATATTCATAATTTCGCGAATAGCAGCCTTCTCGGCAGGCGTTGCACCTCTCGCTTCAACGTACAGATTGATATCAATCGATTGAGAACCAGGACCATCATCTTCGTCGAGAGTGTGATCATTGACATGCATTTCAATTTTCTTAATCATATTATATTCCTTATTTATATGCTGTTGCTATCTTTGTTCATTGCCATCTGCTCGAGCACTCGCTGTTCTTCTTTTAGGCGCTCGATTTTTGCTTCTGGAGTTTCAATCTTCTTTGCATTATGCTTAGCAAGTTCTTCAGATGTCATCTTGTTTGTCATATCAAGAACGATATTAAACAATCGATTAAACTCAGAAGAGTTAGGATAGTAACGCTGGACCGAATCCAAGCGATTTTCAGCCATCGTCAAATAATCAGAATTAGTCATTATAATCTCCATTTCTATTATTTACTCTACAACAGTTTACATAATTTGTACACTAAAAAACACATGTAGTAAAAAATAAATGGTACCCGATGACGGGATTGAACCGCCGACCTTATCCGTGTAAAGGATCTGCTCTACCGCTGAGCTAATCGGGTAAAAATGTAATACCTTAACTTTTATCTTTAAAGCAACCAATGCTGTATGGAAATTTATAGTTTAAGTGATAGTGATACATCTTTTTTATTTTACCATTCCACAATACTTTACCAACATGACCATGACACACATCTAACTGATCATCAGTAACCATCTTACCATCTTCGTTTCCTGGACCATAGATGCCTAATCCATCAAACGCATAACCAACTAAGGTATTATTCTTATAAGGGCTTTCGGTATTAGAGTTTACTGCCACTGTTGATGCATCTTTTGCTACTGTACTAGTTGCTAAAACAAAAATAAGCAACCCTATTACATTTTTAATCATTATATTCCCTTTAATTTGGCGAAGGTGGTAGGAATTGAACCTACTTCTCAAGGTTTTGGAGACCTGCGGATTACCGTTTTCCCTCACCGACTTATAAGCTTGGTACGGATGAAGGGACTCGAACCCCCACGCCTTTCGGCACTGGTACCTAAAACCAGGGCGTCTACCATTCCGCCACATCCGCATGGAGCGGGCTACGGGAATCGAACCCGTGTCGTCAGCTTGGAAGGCTAGCGTAATACCATTATACCAAGCCCGCTCTATTTTGGTGCCCTCACGACGACTCGAACGCCGGACCCCATCATTACAAGTGATGTGCTCTACCAACTGAGCTATAAGGGCACTAAATGGTCGGAAATGTAGGGTTCGAACCTACGACCCCCTGCTCCCAAAGCAGGTGCGCTACCAGACTGCGCCAATTTCCGTTATTATTATATATCTTGTTTTGGATGCCCCCCTAGGGCTCGAACCTAGATTGACGGATTCAAAGTCCGCGCTCTTACCATTAGAGGAAGGGGCAATGTCGGGAATCGAACCCCAAATTGATGTTAGATAATCGGAGATGTTAGTGGTGTTTCTGCATCCGGTGCCGCGGCTTCTACGTTATCGTCTGTAGCCATGGCATTAACTGCTTCATTAGTAGTCACATCAGTCGCTTCACTGCATGCGGCGGTAAGAGCAACAACGGCAATTGCCATAAAAGTCTTGATATTCATAATCATCATTCTCCTCTATTGTTAAAGTTGAGAGACTGACCGTGACCTCTCGCGTGCCTATTAGGTAGCAACCCCATCTGGTGGACACTTTGGGGTTCGAACCCAAGACCTACAGGTTAAAAGCCCGTTGCTCTACCTACTGAGCTAAGTGTCCGTATTAAATGGTAGGGGCAGTGAGACTCGAACTCACACTGGAAGGATTTTAAGTCCTTTGTCTCTGCCGTTGGACTATGCCCCCGTAGATTACCATTCGTTGATAATCTCAATACCCTTATTCCGATAATGCTGCCTCCAGTAGAAGCATTCATCCATCATAGCATGTCCGCTGTGACCTTTGTATTCAATCTTACGAAGAACTCTGTTGGTTTTAGCGTTGCGAATGGTGAGAGTGTAGTTGAGCATCTTCGTTTCCTTTCTGACTATAGATTCATCTTACATCAGAAAAGAAATAATGTACACTAAAAAGTGGAGGAAGCGGTGGGATTCGAACCCACGGTACCTTGCGGTACGACAGTTTTCAAGACTGTATCAATCGACCTCTCTGACACGCTTCCTATTGGTACTCCCGAAGGGACTCGAACCCCTAACCTAACCGTTATGAGCGGTCAGCTCTGACCAGTTGAGCTACAGGAGTGTGGTGATCCCGGCAGGATTCGAACCTGCGGCCCCAAGCTTAGAAGGCTCGTGCTCTATCCAGCTGAGCTACGGGACCTCTAACTCTTAGGCGATACGGCCTATTCGATGAAGAAGATTAGATACCTTCATGAGTTCGGGAGACGCATTTCGTTCGCTCTCTTCGGTACTCACAAGCATATCTTTATAATGACGAAGCGCGCGCTTCAACAAATCCATGTCATCAGGAGCAAACGTTACACCTACAATTTTATCTGACATTACTTCGACTCCATCAGCCAGTTATTCGCCGTGTCCATCCAATCGAGTGCTTCGACAGGAAGAGATTCGCCGCGACGCTGGGCATTTAGAAGATTGCAGAAAGTATTTTCTACAGCTTTTGGATTTTCCATTGTAGGAAATGCAAACAATTCAACTTCCATATTCGGTCTCCTAATAATATATATTCAACTTATCGCGACGTATAGTCGTAAACGGTAAAATGAGTTGCGTCGGCAATGAGACAATCTTGCATCGCACGATGGCGCGAGCGAAGATAAGTAGTCTTATCGGTACGAGTCATTTCGCGGCCGATAGCGACGGTGCGAGGGCCACGATAACGAATACGGATAGTCGTATCGGAGGCACGATAGGCGGCACGGACTTCTTCGAGTTTTTCGATCGGAATCCAATAGGCTAGAACAGGGTAATAGCTATCGGCAAGGCCTTCGGTAGGCGCAGCGAAGGTCGATTCGATTTGTTCAACGGTAAGAGTCATAATATATTCCTTTCAACTGATAATATCATCTTACACCGGTTTCGGATTATTGTACACCGGTATTTTCGGTATGGATGATTTTATTCAGACAGCCACCGTGAGATCGATCCAAACTTGAGTTCGAAGCGATACTCGAGAATCTCGAGGCCGTAGAAATCGAACTCTCCTTCGGAGATACCTTCGGCATCGGCGATGATCTCGATCGCCCGCTCGCGAGTGGCACCTTCGACGATCTGCATCGTCTCTTCGACACGAGCAACAAACTCATCAAAGTTACGAGCTTGCTCGACTTGCTGCTGCTCGAGCTGCTCATCAAGCTTATTGCAGAGGAAGTCGTAGTCATCTTGAAATTCTTCAAGATCACGAAACTGCGCATAACGCGGACGGCTGCCGTACACGTCTTTATAAAGGTCCGAGTAGATGTCACCGTCCTTGGAGTTGGTGAGAGCGTTGATGTCCGAGAGAGTAAGCATGTCAGTATTTCCTTTCATCATCATATACCCAGGATACAACGTTTTGACAATAATGTACACAAAAAAACGCACTCAGAATCATCCAAGTGCGTTTTAGTTTTGATTTAAATTATTATCGATCGAGATAAAAATTGACCAGGCTTCGAAACTTGCTTCGAACGCCTGAAATTATTTTCCCAATAGGGTATCGACCTTTGTCTCTGCTATCTCGAGTCTTGCTTCGATGAAATCAAGGACTGGATCAGCAGGAGCAGCAACGGCTACTGCCAATTCTTCCTTAATCTCTGGGGTAACTTTTTCACCAGTAGCTGCAGCAACAATAACTGCGACTGCGTCAGCTGCAGCTTGGATTGCTTCCTCTGCTGGGGCAGGCGCTTCTGCGACTGCTTCGGTAATCAATGCAGTAACAGCTTCCGGATCTTTTACAACTTCTGGATCGGCTGCAATCACCGCAGCAACAGCGGCAGCAACTACTGCAGCAACTTCTGGATTTTCAATTGCAGCAGCTTCATTTTGAGCTTGAATGACATCTTCAACAACAATGACTGCATCTACATCATTGGCGCTCGGTGAAAGAATGACAACCTGTTCGAGAGCAACAGCAACCGTTTCTGCTGGAGCAGCAATGATTGCTGCGATTTGTTCTTGTGTTTTTAGTGTGATCAATTGATCAACTTGAAATTCAACAGCCGAAAGTCTCTGATCAAATTCAACGACATCATCAATAATATCTGTATTTGCAACTGTGCCTGTAAGTGTAGCTAGCTTAGCTTCTACCGCAGCAAGTCTTACTGCAAGATCGTATAGTCTCATATAACATTCCTTCTATTTAGCCCCGATGGCATCTTTATTTATCGAATCGGCGAGTTTTAATC
>Ga0209356_1000199_pt1 | contig 23624 bp, 46 predicted proteins | sample LauGreFaBDMM15SN_2_FD_188213 | JGI IMG/M metagenome (GOLD analysis project Ga0209356, IMG submission 188213) | Freshwater lake microbial communities from Lake Michigan, USA - Fa13.BD.MM15.SN (SPAdes) (version 2) | ecosystem: Environmental > Aquatic > Freshwater > Lake | place: Lake Michigan, USA...
TCCTTGTGCAGAGTCACTGGACGACTGTGTATGTTCACGTTGCTTCTCAGCATGAGGCATTGCTCAAACACATTGTAGTTGCTTTGTTGATCCACAGCACAGCGATCATTGCTCTTGTGGCGATGCTGATCAGTTTTGGTGATGTCTATGAGTGAATAAACTTGGTACATGTTGTGGGTATTTAACAGTCAATAAAAAAGGGCGCCCAGTTTCCTGAACGCCCTTAGTGTGTAGATCCAATCACTTGGACCAAAGTATTAGAATACTGCTAATACTGTAGTCACTGCACCTGACACACCGTGAGCGTTTGAGCCCTCTGCTGTGTAGGTTGCTGTGCCTTGTAGTGCAACTTTTAAGTTGTCAGTTGTGCCAGATACGAAAGCTGAACCATCCGCAGTGGTCACGCCAGCGATGGTAAAACCATCAAAAGCAATGTCAACTAAGATTGTGTTCACTTCTGCATTTGTCATGTCGGTTTTCGCAATGTTTATGATTTGCGTTTTTCCGCCCAATCCTTGATTTAAAGAAATCACAGGTTGGTTTGTGTTTGTTACTGTAGCCATTGTTGTTCTCCTTTTATCATTGTTAATGGCCAAATCCACGCTCCGTGGACTGGTTGTGATTATTTATGGCATCTGATGCCAAAATTCTCTACAGTGTTAATTTTTGGGGGGTTTAGTACTTGGTGGTGGGCGTGTACACAGTTTGACCCTGCATGTACATGTCCACAAAAGTGCTCACATAATTCTTGGTGTCAGGCTGACTCAAAAACTTTTTAATGCCCACACCTGTTTGAATGTCTTTGGTAAATTGTAATTTTGTGGCTGGTTTGACATTTTCTGCAGTGGCCAATGCTCTCAGTGCTCGTGCCTGCTGTGCAGTGATGGGGTGTTTTTCGCCATCATCTGTGGTCACGTGTGTGATGGGATTGGGATTGCCTCTGCTGTCCAACACTTTGCCCAGCTGATTGAACATGGTGTCCTGTTTGAATTCTTTGTCTAGCCCTGCATTGGGATCATCTGCTGGATCTATGATGTTGATCTTTTTGGGTTTGAAATCGCTGTATTTTACCATACTATCTATTTAGTTGAAAATTCTGTTTGCTGAAGCCTGCACGGTTGACCAGCTTGATGGGACCTTTGACAGTTTGTACCACATAGCCTTCACCACCTGGTTGATCGTTCATGCTGGCAGTGACATCTGATTGTTGACTGTCCAATTGTGCAATCACTGCGTCTTTGGCTGCCTGTATGCCCACAAACACCTTCCACAAGGCATTGAATCCTTTGACTTCCTGTTTGACATAATCCACTATTTTGCCCTGCTTGTTGCGACTCACAGCACTGGTCATGGTGAGCCATTTCACAAAGTCTCGGCCCAAATCACTTTCACCTTTCAACACTTTGTTGTTCACATAGGTGTATAAAATTTGTGCAAAGTCAGTCACTTTCATAGTGCTCAGTTTGTTGCGATCCAACACAGAATCAATGTCTTGGCTGTGCTGACTCAACAGAGCTTTCACTTGGTCCAATTGCACATTGTCCACAGTCACTGGCTCACTGGCAGTCACAGGTGGCATCACTAAAAGTTTGCTGCCTTGGAATCCCAAATCTTCTGGCATGCTTTGTGCAACTCCTTGTTCATTGATAAAACTGTGTACCACAATGCCCACTTCACTGCGAGCAATCTTTTTGCCCAACACACTGTCTGCCTTCACACTGTATGTGACCACATTGGGTTTGAATCTGTATACACCATTCTGTAATTGAGGTGGTTGAAAATATAAAATATCTGCTTTGTAATAGCCTTTCAAATCTTCTGGAGTGGCTGCTTCCACCACAGAAAACACTGATTGCATTTTGCCAGCAAATATTTTATAGTCATCCGCTTTGCTGGGATCTTTCACTCTGCCTTGAATCATTGCTCCAAGATCATCTGCATTGGTGGTTCTGCCATCATAACCTTTGGCCACAAAGCCTGCTTTGTCTGTGAATATGAATTCACCTGTGGGATTTCTTCCAAAGATCACTCCCACTGCACCATCCCACTTGATGGTGACACTTTTTAAATTTTTATTGATGTTGCTGAGCGCTGTGACTGCATCCTTGGCTCCTTGACTGCCATCCCACAGCACAAAATCTTCCAAGTGATGTATCCTGGCATCTTCCAACAGGATATCACATCGACCAGTGATGTGTTTGAATTCTACCAGTTTCATTTGGTCACCACGTTCATCATGTTTCTAAACCATATGTTGCTGCCTTCCACTGTGTGCTCTGGCAACTTCTTTCCAGCTTTGGCAAATGACTCCACAGCATCCACCACTAATTTTTCATAGTCTGATCTGTTGCGGATTATTTTGTGAATGCTTTCCACACTGGCTAAATCCTTGGCTGTGTGATCCACACCCAACAACAGCTGAGCAATTCTGTCGGGATCTTTGCTGACTGGTTGATTGCTTTCACGATTCAGCAATCCGTAATTGTGACTCCAACGATATCCCAATGCTTTGGAAATACTGGCCAACAATATGTGACGATCCATGCCTTTGTATTCGCTGCCGGTCATGCCACCCTGTAGACTGAATTTTTGCCATGTGGGTTCACCAAACATAAAATCTGTTTGCACAAATCCTTTTTTCTCATCACCTGCAATGGGAGTTTTGAAATGCACAGATATGCCACTCTTGCGCACCCACTGTTTGGGATCTTGTTTTTTTGATTGTGCCCACTGTGATAATTTTGCCACCAATTCGTCTTTGCTGATTTTGTTCTCATCCACACTGAGATCTAGGTCACCGCTGGTGGGAGCCTTGCCTGTGGTGCCCAGCATGCCATCCTGCAATGGCAGTCCTGTGATGCCTTCCAACCATTTCACTGTGGGTGCCACGTCTGATTGATTGATTCTGCCTGTGAGCAACTCACCTTGAGAGCCTTTGAAAATGTTGCCACCTTCTTTGAGTATCATTAGTCACTCTCACCTTCTTGGATCTTCTTCACTCCCATTTTGAATTTCTTGCTGTCGCCATTTTTGATGGAGTTGATAAATCTTCGTTCCAACTCTTGAGCAGTTTCAGGATCGTACTTTTCATTGATCATTTGAAAAAAATTGATAGCACTCTCAATGATGTTGCTGCCTTTGGCCTCCACTATGTGATCTAGGTCTTTGGACCTGTACAAGTGGTTTAATTCCTGCAGAATGGATCTGGTCTGTTTTTTCATATGATGCTTTCAAGGTATTTACCGTTAAAACCTATCAAAAACAGTGTATGTTTAATTGTAACACGCTTAATGGTGCCTGTCAAGCAGGAATACTGGGCCAATTATATGGTGTTTTAAATGAGGCGAGCCAACATGCTCACACAGGTCACCAAGGCTGCTTTGATTTCCATCTCTGTGGCTTCTGCATCCAGCTGATCTGTGCGTATGAGATCCTGCATCAGTTCTTGATACTCAGATTCTGTGATCTCTGACTTGTGCCGAAACTCCACCAATTGCAGTGCAGTGCGGGCACGTTGCTCAGCCCAAGCATGTCCACAACCAGTGAGTTCTTTTAATTTTTCAATGTGTTCCATATTTAAAATCTAGCCAACACTGCTTGAGCTGCCATGCGGCTCTGAGTGTCCAGCAGTTGTTTTTTGGTTTCGCAGTATGCTTTGGTGCCTTGTGTGCCACGGCTGCGAGTGACAAAGTCATCCACAGTGGCCTGCATGGGTTGGATCAACAACAGCACATCTTTCTGCAGATAACCTTTGCTTTCACTGTACAATTGAAACCATTCCAGCTGATGCTGTATCTTTGACACCTGTGGCAGGTGTGGTTCCGCACAGTTGATGTGTCGCACAGTTTGACGCACATCTATGATCACTCGGGATTGATTGTCGTCCCAGAAGCTGGGCAGTAGGCCTGCACAACCACTCATACCCACCAGCAATAACACTGCAAATATTCTATTCATTATGTGCTAGTATTTATATACAAAGTGATTTTGGTAGAATTTTATGTTGCAACGCACAATCTTTCCTATTGACTTTGATAAATAACACTGCTATATTACTGATATGCTTTATCAAGTGGATATGGCACAGACACACAAACACACAAACAAAGGAGAACAACATGTCTACAACTACAAGAAACGGCTACGAAATCCGTGCCGACCTATTAGGACTTGCGAAAAACATCGCCGAGTTCAACTACACAATGAAACAACAAGAGTATGAGTACAGCCTAAGAAAAGAAGGCGATCAAGTGGTGGCCGAATTCAAAGCCCCTACCATTGCCGCTGAAGACATCATTGCCACTGCTCAAAAATTCAATGAGTTCGTGACCAATGGTCAATCTTATGCAGAGAATACTCAAGTGCTGATGGAAGGTATGAAGAAATTCAATGCCAAAGTGCAAGAATCTTTCAAACCTGAAGCCATCCTTAGCAATGTGAAGGAATTTCAAAACAATGTAGAGAAATTCACCAAAGCATTTGTTAATGGAGTTGAGAAGAAGTAATTGTTTAAGATTATTGCAACAGTTATATTAATCACTGCCACTGGAGAACGGGAGTTTGTGATGGAGTATGGTAGTTTGGTTTTTCCAAATCAAACATCCTGTGAACTCTTCGTCAAAGACAAACAGCCCGAACTCCAACGTGGTGTGATACAGGCATTCAAATTCTATGATGAATCTCTAAAAGACATCAAAGAAATCAAATGCCAAGCAATAAAATAATACTAATAGGAAAAAAAATGCAACCTTATAACATTTGTGAAAATCGTTGGTTAAGTACTAGCAGAAAAAAATTAAATGCACATTGGAAAGAATATCATCCAGTGTATGCAGTATTGACAGGCATCATGGCCATTGCTTTGATGGTGTTGGCTGTGGTCACTGCAATTGCTAGTTTTTTACCTTAGTCCGCTTTTAATGTAAAGTGCCATCTGCGTGCGGTGGAACCATGTCCTTGCCTCCTGTGAGGCTGTCTATTCTAGCTCGGAAGTATTCCTGCACTATGCGATATTTCAATATCTTGGTTTGATTGGCCACAGTCAACCCCTCATCATCCAATTCATCTATGGCTGCTTGTAAAGAGTCTATTTCTTCTTGAAACAATTCTTCCAAGGTGAGCTGTTCATACAACTGATCGTCATCCATCCAATTATTTATGGGTTTATTCACTATTTTGAAGTTTTTTTATTTTTGATTTTAGTTGAGCAATTGTAGGACACATACCATGACCATTCACACAGTGTGAAGTCGAATTTTTTAAGTGTGCTGTGCAAGTATTTTAGTATGCGTTTCATTTAAAATATTTAGCGAATCCTGCTGTGAGTCCTTTGACCAATTGAACAATCATATCGGGTGTGTGATTGGGTGTGGGTGCTATTCTCAATCTTTCAGTGCCCTCAGGCACAGTGGGATAATTGATGGGCTGTATGTATGCATCATGTTCATACAACAGATGATCACTGATGGCTTTGCATATTTTAGGATCTCTCACCATCACAGGCACAATGTGTGTGGAGTTTTCCATAATTTCTATTTTGGCTTCATTGAGAGCATGTTTGGTCATAGACACCATGCGTTGATGATTCTCTCTCATGACCTGACCTGTTTCGTCACGCAACAATTTAATACTGGCAGTGGCTCCTGCACACACCACTGGAGGCAATGAAGTGGTAAAAATAAATCCTGAACTCACAGATCTCACAGCATCAATTAATTCCGCAGCGGCAGCGATGTATCCACCATGACAGCCAAACGCTTTGCCCAATGTGCCATTGATGATGTCCACTTTGGATTCCAAACCCAACTGTTGCACCATGCCACCACCTTGCTCACCGTACAAACCCACGGCATGCACTTCATCTATATAAGTGATGGCGTGGTATTTGTCGGCAAGTGCGCAAATCTCAGAAATCAATCCTACGCTTCCATCCATGCTATACACGGATTCAAAAACAATACAGGGAGTACCTTTGACAGCCAGTAGTTTGGTTTCTAAATCTCTCATATCATTATGTCGGAATACATGCTTCACAGCACCACTGTGTCTAATACCTTGAATTAGACTGGCGTGATTTTTATTATCACTTACATATTCAACATCAGGAATGATTTTTTTAAGAGCGATCAACGTCCATTCATTTGCGACATAGGCGGACGTATACAAGAGAGCAGATGGTTTGCCATGTAAAGCAGCCAGCTCTGTCTCTAATGCTATGTGATAATGAGTGGTGCCAGAAATATTTCTAGTGCCACCAGATCCTGCGCCCACATGATCCAACGCCGTACGCATAGCATCCAACACCACTTTGTGTTGGCCCATGCCAAGATAGTCGTTGGAACACCAATTGGTAACTTTTTTTATGTTGTACTTGGAATGCCATATGGAGTTAGGAAAATTGCCCCTTTCTCTCAATATGTCATTGAACACACGATAATTGCCGGAATCTTTTAGTTGATCCGTGACATGTGTGAACTTATCAATTGGCAGCATGAGTGTATTTATGGTGGGGTTTAATTAAAAAACTTATCTATGGTTTGGTGTCCCACTTGATCCACGGCCAGTTGCCATTGACGAGCCCATTTGGGTTCCAATATGAGATCCTTGGGTGCATTGTCTAAAATCATCCAATATTTGCGTTTGAGTTCCTGCTCCAACTGGTCTGGTGTCCACAAGCTGATACCACATATCATCCTCCAACTTTTGGGTCTGTCACCTAGATAAAATCTGTCCATCATGATGTGATCGGAAGTGATGGCGAATCCATTGCCCAAACGCATGGTGTTGTTGCTTTTCCATTCTTCAGAGTGCAACAGCATCACATGATCATGGTTGACAGGTCCGCCCATGAACAGTTTATCCTTGCGAAAGTCTGTGGTCTTGAATCCTTTGAGTCTGAACACTTCATTCACTGTGGTGATATTGGGCTTGTTGAGGATCACACCCGCCACGTGTTGTATGCTTTCTTCGTAGATCAGAATCACTGATTTGTCAAATGTGGCATCTGTGCCCATGACAGGTGTGCTGACCAATATTTTATTGAGAAATCTTATCATCGGCTGTAGAGGGGCAGTGGCCCACCGTAGGGTTTACCTTTGATTATTCTGTTTTTGACCTTGACTCTCTTGCGACCTATTTTGAAACTTTTATCACCCTCTCTGGGTCTCAATCCTTGGCTCTTGCAGGATGCCAACTGACTGGCTCCCAATTCAGAATTGCTCTTGCGACTGCGGCACAGTGCCTTGGTGGCTTTGACTTCGTACTGCAATCCTGTGATGATTTCTGCAATCTTCATAAAAATATTTAGCGATATTTGTCGGCTGCCACACTACTTACAGTGGTTTCTTCCGGCAACAATCTAAATGTGAGCACTTTACGACTGCCGCGTGTGGTGCCTATACTGATGTCACCGCTGCTGTGCTGTTCTATTTTGGTGATGGTGGCCACATGACTGCCCAGTTGAATTTGCTGGCCCACTGTGAGATCTATACTGATTTTTCTGAGATTCATACTGCCCTCCGAATGGATGGTTGGTGATATAGTATTTACAAAAAAAACAATAAATAAATAAATAATTATATATAATAATTATATATATAATGGTATGGCAGCAAACGGAATATCCACACTGGGAACCAAAGAACTGAAACAAGTGGCCAAACTGGACATAGATCAGGCCAAGAGAGAAGGTCGAGTGGTGGCTGATAATGGCACAATTACTGGACCAGAAGATTCTACCAAACCCTATTATCGTGCTCGCAACGTGTACGACCGAGATCGAATGCCCACTCAATACAGTGGTGATGGCACTGTCAACAACGCCCACGCTGTTGGACTGCTGAGAGCAAGACCGTGGACTGCTTATGATATTAACCCCACTGCCAACATAGTGAATGAAGGCGGAACTCTCACAGTGAATATTGCCCTACTGGAAATACTGGATGGCACCACTGTGTATTGGTCAGTTAGCAGTGCTGGAGATTTTGGCACAGCATTGGGCACGTTTGTAGTGAACAATGACAGCGGCAGTTTCACAGTGACTCCCATCAAAGATCTCAGCACAGAGGGCACAGAAACATTCAACATCACTTTACGCAGGGGCAGTTCATCAGGCACAGTGGTGGCCACGTTCGCCAATGTGGAGATCTTTGATGTGTCATTGACACCCACGATCACTCCTGCTGCCAACTCAGTGGATGAAGGCGCCTCATTGTCATTTGCAGTGACCAACCTTGGACCCAATGGCACTTATTATTACACCATCAATCACGTCACCACTGCCAATGCTGACTTTGATGCAGTGAATGGATCATTCTCTCTCACAGGTGGTGGAGCACAGGACAACGGCACTGGCTCGTTCTCATTGTCCACTGTGGCAGACAGAACCACAGAAGGTGCTCAAACATTCACAGTGAGTGTGCGCAGTGGTAGCATCAGTGGCACAGTGATAGTGACCAGTGGCAGCATCACAGTGAACGATATTTCATTGACTCCTGCTTTCACCGTAACACCAGCAAGTATAGATGAGGGAGCAACAGGATCATTCACCGTGAACAATCTTGGAGCAGCCGGCACTTATTATTACACCATCAACCATGTCACCACTGCCAATGCTGACTTTAGCTCAGTTAGTGGAAGTTTCAACACTGCCACACTGAATGGCAATGGCACATTCACTATAACCACAATCGCTGATGCTACCACAGAAGGTGCTCAAACATTCACAGTGAGTGTGAGAATTAACAGCATCAGTGGCACGATATTGGTCACATCCGGCTCAGTCACAGTGAACGACACTTCATTGACGGCCTCGGGAGATACCGCTGGATTGTACAAAACCACTTACACAGGCTACTTTGCTGATGTTCCTACATGGTTTGCCACAGCCACACCCGCCACATTTGGTGCGAACCCAGCCACATCTGTGCAAACCACAGTGATTGAAGAACCAGCCACAGATGATGGTGAAAGTTTCAGTGTGCAATGGTTGGGCTACTTCAAACCCACCACCACAGAGACCCACACATTCTTCCTCAACAGCGATGATGCCAGTTACATGTGGATTGGCGCTACTGCTGTGACAGGATTCACTACAGGCAATGCACTGATCAACAACGGTGGCGGACACGCCCCTCAAGAAGTCAGTGGCAGCATTGCGCTCACTGCTGGTGAGTACTATGCGGTAAGGATCCAGTTTGGAGAACAGGGTGGAGGTGATTTATTAGAATTCAATTATTCAACGCCCACCATTGTGAAAACCACCACCGTGACCGGCAAGGTGTTCTACAACTCAGCCACCAACGGACATTAGGGATAATTTTAAATTTAAAGAGATAATTCTTGGAAACCAGACTCTCTGTCTAGGTATTTGTAGTCTATTTTCTTCACTCCAAACTGTTGTATAGAGTCCAACACAGTTTTGGGATCAAAAGCACCACAGGTGTACACATCCAACTGTATGATAGCAGGTGAACATTCATCCCAGCAGTGCATCACAATGTGTGAAGTTTCTATGATGGCAGCCACAGTTAATCCTCTGTTGCCGGGCACATCCAAGTACTTGGCAATGGGTCCTATAAGTATTTTCATGTTGATGTCCTGTACTAAGTTTTTCAGCCACAGGATGGCCTGGTCTTCCTCTTTCAATGGTGTGTCCACTTCTGCTCTAATAAGAATATGTTTGTGTTGCAACAATTCGTTCATGAATTTATTTATAAAATACTTATAAAAAGTGGTCCTTCGTCAGTAGATGAATGTGAATTATTTTTGTCAGCAAAAAAGAATAAAATTTTTCTTAAAAACATTTTTTCTTCAGCATAAAGCAAAAATTGTTCTGTGTCAACCATTCTTTTAGGCTTGACTGTGTGGATAATTTAGTGTAATATATGTCATATGAACCGTATGAAACAGTTTTTATTATATTTTTCACTGATGTTGATGCTGAGCAACTGTGCTGGCACCACACAGGGCTGGCTGAATCAGCATGAATGGCTGAACTCCAACGTGAGAAAGGGTGATAGACCCGGTGACGTGTGTACAATCTGTGGAGAAGATTGGGTGATCATACCCAATGAACCCTTTGCCATGCAAAGAGAGTGTGCTAGACAGGGATTTCGTTGGGACAACAAAGTGGCTTGTCACTGGTAAATCAAAAAACTATTCAAAATCAAACACTTGCCAAAATTGTGTCACAAGTCTATTGACTTTTGGTGCTGAATCACATATTATAAGTGTACAAACCAAACAGGCACACATATGAACAACACTCAAGTGGACACGATGCCCGAGCATGTCAAGCAACGCATCGCAGAACTGACCAGACAGAAAATCATGCTGGAAGATCAACTGGAATACACCAACGGATTCACCCGCAGGGCACACATAGAACAACAGCTCTATGATGTGATACACAGCATCACACTGCTGACTCATCCATACTTGGATCGATCCAATGTTTGAAATCAAATTCATACTGTATGTCACAGCACTGATAGCTGTGAGCTACTACGTGGGTCGTCGTCATGGATTACTGTTGGGCATTATTGACAGTTTGGATCAGATCATGATTCAGAAGATGCTGGAAAAGAAATCCAAACCAAAGAAAAGGAAAGATTAAATGGCTACCAAAAAACAAAAAGCTCAATTGGTCGACAGGATCAAGCACGGCATCAAGAAATACAAATTCAGCATACAGAGATACGGTGGCGAGACCGTGGTGGGCACCATCACGCCCTATCAGTATCACTACTGGAAGAACCGAGAGCAAGAACTCACAGACTATCTCATGGGTTACGACAGAGAAAATTACGAGCAGGAACACAACTTGCCCCAAGAGGCCAGATTTCAGAGAGACTGGCATGACATAGACAATGTGGCACATACCTGTGGCGCTCCCATAAGTTCCAGCAACTTCCTGCACATAGAAGAATTTGACCAGCACGGCCAAGCCATCCGAGATGCCAAGGGGCATTACGTGTTCCGCGAGCCCATAGAACTCAAGTATGACAACATACTCAAGTTGGGCATTGAGTGTGTGGAGTCCGAAGATTGTGTGGACGTGGATCACCCAGAATTGGTGAATGAATATTATTTGTATGCATACACCTCAAACAAGGGTGGATGGACCACAGAAGGAGAGATGGAGATCGATGGAGAGCTGGATCTAAAAAAATTGAAGTTACACTACAGGCAGATCGAGGGATCGGACATCTGCCATGCCATCAGCTATGCTGATGGAGAATCTAGACACCTGGAAGAGGACAGCACCGGCAGCGGCCAAGAGTGCAGGGTGTTGGAAGGCTGCATGGATGAGAACACCATGAGCAAGAAGCAGAAGAAAGAGATCGCAAGGGCAATGGCAGAAGCACCACAGCCTGACACAGACACAGCGGAAGAAGATAATATTGAACCACCAGAAAAATCACCAGAAGAACAGAAAGAATGGGATGACTGGGAGAAGGCACGCATGGAAGGGGCACAGGCAGCCAAGAAGAAAAAAATTAAGACCAAAAAAACAGTGAAAGGCAAAAAATCAACCAAAAAGAAAAAGGAGAAAAAATGAGTAATGATTTAGTGATATTTTTATTGATTGCAGTGCTGGTGGCTCTAGGCTCTGGATACTATGTGTTGTCCAGCATGACTGACACCTGTGATCGCATTATTAAAAAGTGTGCAGAATTGAAAAAATATCTAAAAAAGAATAGATAACATGAACACACTGGCTCGCATGATGTACTCACACAGAGATAGGCTGATTGCCAATGCTTGGGGAGCCCATCTGCGAGCACAAAATCCTCAATTCAAACAGTATTGGCTGGGTGTGTATCAGCATTTATTGAAACAATACAACAGATTAAACTAAATGTCCAAAGAGTACGAAAAAATACTGATGCAACAGATTGCTAGACTCACAGCAGAAAAAGAGAATTTGGACTTTCAAAACAGAGACTATCAAGAGATAGTGGTAGAATTGAATCAAAGATTGGTCAAACTACAGAAAGAATTGCTGGACACAAAAAAATTATTGCAGGAATTGACCATCAAACTGGAAAGGTTGAGTGAAATATAATGCCAGCTAGAGATAAAGAACCAGCAGTGATAGGACACAATGAGGAAACTTTTGAGTTTTTCACCAAGTTGGCCAAATACAAAAAACGTCAAGTGCAAATACAGGAGCAATTGATTAAAGAACGAGGTATCAATGTGAATGATTTGCAGGCTCTACACAAAGCCATACAGGACAGCGAACAGCAGGCCAAACAGGAATTTGGATTATGAAATCAAAGAAACTCAACATGACTGATATAGAATTGCAAAAATGTTATGATGAATTTTTCCAATTGCTGACTCGTATGTGCATGGATTACGAACCACAGATGGTCACTGGCACCATGATGGCATTGGCATTGAGATTGTACAAGAGCACATTGGCTCCGGAGGATTTTAAAAAAATGATTCAAACTGTGTATGACACAGCAGACAGCATTGAACCATTTGAACACATCAACACCAAACTGGATCCCAAAAACATACACTGATGCTGATTAATTTTTTGGTCACTGTGCTGTTTATTGCATTCATGCTGTGGGTGGGCTATTGGTTTTTAGATTGGCATCTGATGGACAAAACCACCAGAGTGGGACGTGTGGTATTAGAAACAGAAACATTCTTCAAAGACCTATTACTCAAACACAGAGTACAAATAAGACAAAAAAACATATTCGTCAAGTTGTATATTTTGTTTGACAAATTGGTAAGATTGGTATTAAACTATGACTATGTCACTGGAATCAAAAAACTGTACAAACTATCAATTGTATTTGCAATTCAAGTTATGGAATTTGCCAAATGGTCAATTGAAAAAATTAGAAACAGATATAAAAAAGCAAAATAAGCAATGGATCACACAATTTATTTGAGAGAACAATGGTGGATCTACGTGATTTTGGCAATGGCCTTGATTGCGTTGTATAGAATCATTAGAAACAATTTGCGATGAAGATTATTTTATTAATGATGCTGTTGGTATTGACTCAATGCACCACCACAGTGGCAGTGTTGGATGTGGCTGGCAGCACCGTGGTTTATGCGGGCAAAACTGTGGTGAACACAGTGGATCTATTGACTCCAGACATTGTGAATCGTAAGTAGTTGACAATGCACACAAATTGTTATATATATTAAGTATGAAGTTTCACAGAATCAAAAAAACAGATTATCAATCATGGGCGGATTGTATCCGATCTGATCAGGTACCAGCGGACAGAATATATTCTGTGTGGCAAGAAAACCCACAATTTTACAAATGGTATCAGAAAAAATATCTATCCAAGAGCAAAGCATGAAACAGCAACCACTTTGGGATCAAGCAGTGGACACAATGATAGACTACTCTTGGGGTAAGTTTGAACGTGCCACTCAACGCATGATGGATGTTGTGGATGTGCAGCCATGGACTCATGCTGTGTTGGGCATCTCACTGTGGTTCACTATATCTTATTTGAAAAGTATCAATCTAATTTTTTTGACAGCATGGGTGGTATGGGTGTGGTATTGGAGCATCATAATCAGTTCCATTTGGAGAACTGGATACAGATAGAATGAAATACAGAACAACTCCTCGAAGAACTTTAATAAAAACACTGATCTACAGAGTGTGGGTGATACTCACATCTTATCTGGTGATAGTTTTAACGGGCCAAACCTGGACCCAAGCATTACTGCCCACGATAATATTAAATGTACTTTGGTCTATTTCTTACTACAACTATGATAGGCTGTGGCAGAGAATTGAATGGGGTATTGAACCCATCGGAAAGAAAAGAAAATAAAATGTTATCAATTAAAGAACCAAAAATTAAAAAAGACATTGAATTGTACAAGTACAAAAATCTAGCTCGTCATTTGGCCAACGAAGTGGAATATCTTCTGGATGAGATAGAATCTTTAAAAAAACAATTGGAACAATCCAAAAACAAAAATTAACATGAAACAAAATTTTAACCTGTTGGCTGTGACTTCATTTGCCCTGTCTTTGGTGGGCTTGGTCAGTGCTTGGTTCATACCATTTTTCATCCAAATCATTGCTATTGTGCTGGGCCACATACATTTGCGATACCAAAAAATCAATCACACTATCAAAGTGGGCGGCATCTATCACAGCATGACCATCATAAGTTTAGTGATCAGCTACCTTGTGATTGCGATAAATATCATAGCACTGGCCATAATGGGTGCATCAGTGTATTTGTTTTTTAGAGATTTGATGGGCACTTCCATATAGGCAGAGCCTATCAATACAACCAAGGAGAAAAAAATGAGAACTAATATTGGTGTTAGAAGTAAAGTGGACACAGTGGTGGATCAGGGATTGAGATCCTTTTTCAACGATGTGTTTTCTAGGATGACTACTGCCTTGTTGATCTCGGCATTTTTTGCCTACATAGGCGTGAATATGCCGATGCTATACGCAGGTGGAGCATTGACTTGGATTATTATCCTGTCACCATTGGCATTCGTGTTGGCCATGAGTTTTGGTGCAGAACGTTTCAGCAACAGAGGTTTACTCATGATGCTGATGGGCTTTGCGGCTGCTCAAGGACTCAGCATGGGCCTATTGCTGTACATCTACACAGCACACAGTGTGATCACTGCGTTCTTAATTGCTGCCATATTGTTTGGCACATTTGCTATCATAGGTCACACCACTCGTAGAGATTTGTCCTCATGGGGCACTTTTTTATTTGTGGGTTTGATTGGCATCATCATAGCCAGCATAGTGAATATCTGGTTGCAGATGACTGCATTGAACTTTGTGATCAATGTGTTGGCCGTGATCATATTCACAGGCTTGACTGCATATGACATGCAAAAATTAAAGCAGATATATCAGGATGGCGCAGACAGTTCCAAAGTAAGGACACTGGGGGCACTCACTTTGTATCTGGACTTTATTAATATCTTTGTAGCTCTTATACAACTTTTGGGCAACAAGAGAGACTAAAAAATCCAACATACTAGCGGAATATAATAGGTTGACTTCTCAGTCAAACTCCGCTAGTATATACACTATAACAAAAGGCAAACTAAAATGATAAAAGGTATAATCATAGGCGCACTAGGCATGTACATATATTTGGTACATCCAGACAAGATACAGGATTTTCTTGTGTGGAGCAAAGATACCACAGTGTATGTTTTGGATTGGTTGTCATCTACTATAAAGAAATCATAATATCGTAGAGTCACATCAGTTCCGAGATAACTACATAGGAACACATGAGATCATACGATAACAATGACGACAGCATAGATAAAACAGCCAAGGCAGCTGAAACTGCTCGCTTGATGAAAGAGTTCCTAGACAAAGGCGGCAAAGTAGAAGCTATTCCTTACGGCGTGACCAGTCAACCCATGGGGCAGGCCAACCCATACGCTTTTTACATACCACCTAGTACCACATCGCCATTGGCATACAAACGCCGAATCAACAAAGAAAAACGCAATAAAAAATAATATATTCTAGATAAATATTGGTATGAGACCTTCATTCCAATATGAAACTAAATTGTATGTGGTTCATTTTGACCATGATGAAGAACCCACTATAGTCTATGCCATGGATCACGATGATCTATGGATCACTCTCAAAGAACAGATTCCCCAGCTCAAACCCACAGACATTCTGCAGATTGAAGAGCATGAATGTGCTGGCACACAGGACACTCTACACTAATGGCTGCTCTCAGTAGACGTCACACACGCAGATATCAGTTGACCAACCCCAATGCACTCTTGCTGAGATACAAAAAGATATTTGTGTACTATTACAGATACGGACATTTTTGGCAGCCCGAAAAATTCCCCAATCATAACCTCAAACAAATAGGCTGCAAATATCAAGGATGGTTTCATGTGGGTGGTGACAGTATGGGAGAAATTTGGAAATATCCATCTCACCGTCATAAAATTTTAATACAGATGAGTCTAGATTCACGCAATTTAATTTGGCATGAACAATGGACACGCAAAGTCAAAAGACAAAAACGTCTGCGTGAAGAAGAGAATGCTTACATGACCAAAATGATCAAAAAAATGTTGCGTGGGCAACACTCACAGATACCATAGTTTTTGGCAAACATTCTTTTGACAAACACTCTGTAATTGTATACAATGACAGTGTTAAACTTAACAAAAGGTATAATCATGAAAAACATTATAGTGTTTTTAACAGCTATGTTGTTCACATTGTCAGTATCAGCACAAACACCAGCTCCTAAAAAAGAAGAAGCTAAACCAGCTACTCCTGCTGTGTGTGTTGAAAAAGACAAAGACGGCAAAGCAATCATAGACAAAGCAACTGGTAAGCCAGTGGTTTGTCCAAAAGTAGACGAAAAAAAAGCTGAACCAGCTAAGAAGTAGTCTTACTATTTTTCAGTGTGGTCTAACAGCCACACTGAATTTTTAAAAAAAGATTGCCAAAACACTCTTGACATTTTACAATTAATGCTTATATTATACACACAGGAACGCCTTAGAGGTTCCCTAACAACTTGTTTATAAGGAGAAACATATGAAAAACGCAGACACATTAATCAACGGCCCAGTGATAGGCATTGACTTGGGTACCACCAACAGTTGTGTGGCCATCATGGAAGCCGGCAAACCCAAAGTATTGGAAAATCAAGAAGGGTACAGAACCACGCCCAGCATAGTGGCTTTTACAGAAACAGAAAAATTAGTGGGACACAGTGCTAGACGTCAAGCAGTGACCAATGCAGAAAACACTTTCTTTGCAGTGAAACGATTGATAGGTAGAACCTTCAATGACTCTGCATTGCAGAAGGACATTGCAAGATTGCCCTACAAAGTGATCGCAGCCGACAACGGCGATGCTTGGTTAAAGAGCAGAGACAAGAAATATTCGCCACCAGAGATCAGTTCAGCCATACTGATCAAAATGAAAGAGACAGCTGAAAAATATTTGGGCAAGTCAGTCAATCACGCAGTGATCACTGTGCCTGCATACTTCAATGATGCACAGCGACAAGCCACCAAAGACGCGGGCAAGATCGCAGGATTAGAAGTGTTGAGAATCATCAATGAACCCACAGCGGCAGCGCTGGCATATGGCATGGACAAAAAAGGTGCCAAGACCATTGCTGTGTATGACTTGGGTGGTGGTACATTTGATATCAGCATATTAGAATTGGGTGACGGAGTGTTTGAAGTCAAAAGCACCAATGGAAATACTTCATTGGGTGGAGAAGACTTTGACAGTTTGATTCAAGACTTTTTGCTGGCAGAATTCAAACGAGAGCAAGGAGTGGATCTGTCACAGGATAGACTGGCCATACAAAGAATACGTGAAGCAGCGGAAAAATGCAAAATAGAATTGAGCTCCAGCACACAGACTGAAATCAATTTGCCATTTATCACAGCAGACAAAACTGGTCCCAAACACATGAACATCAAGGTCACTCGTGCCAAACTGGAAGGTTTGGTGGAGAGCTTGGTGCAAAAAACCATTGAACCCTGTCGTCAAGCCATCAAAGACGCTGGCATCACAGTGAAGGACATACAAGAAGTGGTATTGGTGGGTGGTATGACTCGTATGCCCAGAGTGATAGAGACTGTGAAACAGTTCTTTGGCAAAGATCCCAATCAAGGAGTGAATCCAGACGAAGTGGTGGCATTGGGTGCTGCCATTCAAGGTGGAGTGCTACAGGGCGATGTGAAAGATGTATTGCTGTTGGACGTGACTCCATTGAGTTTGGGCATTGAAACTTTGGGCGGAGTGTTCACCAGACTGATTGAAAAGAACACCACTATCCCAACCAAAAAGAGTCAAGTGTTCAGCACAGCCGAAAACAATCAGCCAGCTGTGAGCATCAGAGTGTTTCAAGGTGAACGTCAAATGGCCACAGACAACAAGTTCTTGGGCAATTTTGAATTGACTGGTATTGCACCAGCACCCCGAGGCACACCTCAGATTGAAGTGACATTTGATATCGATGCCAACGGCATTGTGCATGTGAGCGCCAAAGACAAAGGCACTGGCAAAGAACAAAAGATACAGATACAAGCCAACTCAGGTTTGAGTGATGCAGACATTGAAAAAATGATCAAAGACGCAGAAGCCAATAAGGAAGCAGATGAGAAGAAACGTGCAGAAGTGGATGCCAAAAATCACGCAGACGGCACCCTAGCCAGTGTGGAACAGAGTCTCAAAGAGCATGGTGACAAACTCACCGAAGAAGATCGTACAAAGATCACACAGGCTCAAGAAGCATTGAAGGAAGCCATCAAGAGCAACAATACAGAAGAGATCAAAACCAAAACCACTGCTCTACAAGAAGCCAGTATGAAATTGGGAGAAGCTGTGTACAAAGCTCAACAAGAAGCAGCCAAGCAGACTGAGGAGCAACCAAAATCACAGACTGTGGATGCAGAATTCACAGAGGTCAAGGATTCGAAAGAAACCAAGTAGTCATTGACACTGACGTCAAACAGTGCTATAAATATAGAATGAAGTCATTACAATATTTTTTAGCACTGTGTTTGACACTGACCCTGATTGGATGTGCCAATCAAACCACATCACCCACACAGGAAAAACCACCTCTCAACACAGTGATAGAAGCCATCAAACAATTGCAATTACCCAAATAACCACATGTACACCAGCATAGCGAGCACTGCCTTTGTGCTATTCAGAGAAGGTTTCGAGATCTGGTTGATCATGTGTCTGGCATTGAATTATGTTCAAGACCATGTGCGTCGAGCTGTGATCTGGCGAGCTTTCTGGATCAGTGTCATTCACACCATAGTGTTGGCCGTGGGCATCTCATACTGGATCACTGATCACAGTGTGCTGGAAAAATACGAAGCAGTGATGTATCTCATCACAGCCAGCATCCTGGCCTGGGTGGCCTATGGCTGTCACAGTGCTCAACAGCATGTGAAAGATTTGCCCATGCGTAACACTTGGTTGTTGGGAGTGGCAGTGTTTGGAATCATATTGAGAGAAGGTGTGGAGATCATACTGTTTCTCACGGGCATATACACTGTGGATGCCAACTGGCAGTGGATGATGCTGGGAGCAGTGCTGGGATTGATGGCATTGTCGATCTTAATTGTGTGGGCCAACAATCAAATAAGCAAACTGCCTATAGGCAAAATATTCAAAATCAGTAGATTGATATTCATTGCGTTGGCCGTGTATTTTGTGTACAAAGGTGTGGGAGAATTGATATGAACTTTTTAAAATCTATCTGCAACGGTGTGTTTTACTGTGTGTGGAGTGTGATAGCATTCACTTTGCTGATGCTGGCCATGGTGCTGGCCATGTTGGTGGATTTGATTGTGACTGTGACACACAGAATTAAAAAAACTTTGATTAACATATGAAACAACAATTGATACCATTTTTGATAGCGTTGACAATGGCCATCATTATTGCTGGCACAGTGATGTATCATGTTCCCATATGAATAAAATTTACCACACGCCCCTATAGCTCAGTGAGTAGAGCAACACCATGGTAAGGTGGAGGTCGTCAGTGCAATTCCGGCTAGGGGCACCATAATTAGTATAATTTTACAACAGGAGAGATGGCCGAGAGGCTGAAGGCGGCGGTTTGCTAAACCGTTATACGGTTGAAAAGTCGTATCGAGGGTTCGAATCCCTCTCTCTCCGCCAACAAACACGTCACTTCTGTGAGGTTGACACAGAATGGTTAATTGTGCTACAATATGGTATTAACAACGGAGACACAAATGTTCTCATACAGAAACATTGCCATCGCAGTAGTGGTGGTATTGGTAGCCATCATAGGCTACTACACGCTGAAGCCAAAAGCCACAACGCCAGCGGCCAAGCCAGCAATCTCAGCACCTGCACAACCTGCAGCACCTGCTAAGAAGTAATCACACATTACACATCGGCGTGGATCATCATGTTCGCGCTGATGTGTAGGTTGACAACAGTCAAAACACAGTATATAATAGTATACAAGTTGACTAAATAAACATGAGTAAAAGAGCATTAAGTACAAGCAGTAGAGTATCAAAACTCCCGCCCACTATTCAATACAACTTCCTCAATAAACAATAACAACAAAGAAAGACAACAATCATGAGTACACAAGGAACAGTAAAATGGTTCAACACCCAAAAAGGTTTTGGATTCATCACCACAGAAAACAAAGATGTTTTCGTACACATATCAGCAGTTCAAGCCGCAGGCATGGACACACTGAATGAAGGTGACTCTGTGATGTTTGACGAGGAGAATGGCCCCAAAGGTCCTTCTGCTGTCAATCTAGCAGTGGTATAATCATCAATTGCAAGGGTGACAGCCTTGCCAAAATATTCACACTCTCAAAAAACTCCACACACATCGCAATTCCAGCAGTGTCAAAATATTTGACTTTGACCTAGTCAAATGTTATAATACAAGTATGAACAACACTAAATCTTTTGAAACCAAACAGAAAACTCATGTGACAACTCAACCTCCCCAAGTGCATGAGGAGAGTTTTGAAAACAGAGAGAAGATCAGCACTCATAGAGACTGGTCATGGACTCCTCAAACAAATCAGAAGTTAGAAAAAAAACAGAAAGGAAATAAATGCAAACCATAGAACTGATGATATTGGTGAGCCTATTGATCACTGTGTACATCGCATATAAGATCTACAAGTAAACACACATCACTATGAAGACTGCCGAATCCATAGATGCTATCTATCTGAGACTCAGCAGTGTCTACACTAGATATTCCAATCAGAAGCCCAAAGCCAAGATACACTCCCAAGCCTACACCAGTCTCATAGGAGTGATGTTGAGTGCTCAATCACAAGATGCTAGAACAGCAGTGGCCTGCAGACAACTGTTCGCATTGGCCCGCACACCTGAAGACATGATAAAACTCACACAAGCAGAGATCATACAAGCCATCAGACCAGCTGGACTGTTCAATGCCAAAAGCAAAAACATCCTGGCCACCAGTCGCATGATGTTGGAAAAATTCAATGGTAAAGTGCCACAGACTCAGGAAGAATTGATGACACTGCCTGGAGTGGGACGCAAAAGTTCCGACATCATTATGCGTTTTGTATGGGGTCAACCTCACATAGCAGTGGACACTCATGTGTTTAGGCTGCTGTGGAGATTGGGTTGGGTGGACAATCTAGATGAAGGCAAAGCATCCATCACTGTGAATGCCACCACTCCTGCACAATACAAATACGGAGCTCACATGTATTTGATCACTCATGCCAAACAGGTTTGCCGTTCACGCACACCGATGTGTGACACCTGTGTGATCCGAGACTATTGTGATCGCAGAGACGTGGGAGTGCCCAAAAATCAATTGAGAGCTCTGCATCGCAGTTGACATCACCAAAAATCCTGTTATAATACTCACATGAATGAATTGCAACGCATCAATCGCCAATGGTTTGAATCATTGAGAGATGATCTGGTCAAGAGCTATCAACGATTAGAACCCCAAGCAAAATTTAAACGCACTCAATGGAAACGTGGACCTAGAGCCCACAATGGTGGAGGTGTCATGATGCTGTTGCGTGATGGCAAAATATTTGACAAGGTGGGAGTGAATGTGAGCACAGTGAGAGGTGAGATAGATGCACGTTATCGCCATCAAGTGTTGGGTGCTGACAAAGATGGCAGATTCTTTGCCACAGGCATCAGTGTGGTGGCTCATCCCAAGAATCCTCATGTGCCTGCCATGCATTTCAATACTAGATATTTGGAGACCACAGAGAGTTGGTGGGGAGGTGGCATGGATCAAACTCCCAGTCATCCTGATCCAAAATCCATTGCACTGTGGCACAATACTTTGAAAGAGACCTGTGAGCACAGTCACAAAAATCATGCTGAATATCAAAAACAGTGTGATGAATACTTTACTATACGACATCGTGGCGAAGTGAGAGGTGCAGGCGGCATATTCTTTGATCACCTGCAGTTGAGTCATCTGAATGCCTACATAGGTGAATTTGTGTTCATTCAACAGGTGGGTGAAGCATTTCACCGTCTCAGTTTGGACATGATCAAACTGAATCAACACAAGAAATACACACACAAAGACAAACACATTCAAAATCGCAAACGTGGCAGATATGTGGAGTTCAACCTAATGTACGACCGAGGCACAGCATTTGGTTTAAATACTGGAGGCAACGTGGAGGCCATACTGATGAGTCTACCTCCCCAAGCAGAATGGTGATGAGCAAATTAACACAAACATTACAGGGACAAGTCACACAACCAAAACCAGTGTGGTTCATGCGACAGGCTGGCAGATATCTGCCTGAATATAGATTTCTCAATAATGTGGCATTCATGGACAAGGTGTTGGATGTGGAGTCGGTGGTGGAGATCACTCTGCAGCCCATGCGCAGATACAACTTGGATGCTGCCATCATATTCTCCGACATCTTGTTGATACCCTGGGCCATGGGACAGGCCTTGGAGTTTGTGCCACAGCATGGTCCTGAAATGAGTGAATTTGATGTGGATGAATTTTTTGAATATGATCCTGCTGAATTTCATAAAAAATTACTGCCAGTGTATCGCAGCATCCGAGTCACCAGAGAGCGATTGGCAGCACACCAAAGTCTCATAGGCTTTGCTGGTGCTCCACACACACTGATGCATTACATGTTCAATGTGGAAGGCATCACTGACAGGGAAAAGGAAGACATCACTCAGCGATTGATTGTGCAGACCGTGGAGCATCTCAGCAACCAGATACTGTCAGGTTGTGATGTGATACAGATATTTGACAGTCATGCAGGCACTCTCAAAACAGATGAAGATGTGATGCGACACTGTATCGAACCCAATCAACAGATAGTCACAGCACTGCGAATGCGTCATCCCACTGTGCCCATCATATGTTTTCCCAAAGGGCTCATACCTCTACAAGTGAAGAGATTCTGTGAACAAGTGAATCCCAGTGCCATCAGCATAGATCACACCATGGATACTGAATGGTGTCTGCAGCAACTGAGTCGTTGGCCCATACAGGGTGGATTGGATCCCAAAAAGTTATTGGGTGATGCTGACCACATGTTGTCTGCTGCCAAAAAATATCTGCAAGCATTTGAAAATCATCCTTACATATTCAATCTGGGCCATGGAGTGCTGAAACAAACCAAACCTGCCACCATTCAAAAGCTGGTGGATCTAGTGAGAGGATCAAATATATAATATATGACCATGAAACCCATCACTGATGCCAATGTTGTTCCTTTGTTCGCAGTGCCAGTGTGTCAAACTGAAATAGAACCTCAAAGCAGTATCATCACAGATTTCCTCATAAACAAATTGGAGTACAAAAGAATGCTGTATTCCAATGCCAAAAATTCATCAGGCTTGTTTGTGTTGGATGAACCCATCTGTAGACCACTCAAGGATGCACTGACCTCAAGACTGGAAGACTTTGTGCATGACTTTTTGGATGTGGATCGCAAACACAAATTTAGAATCAACACATCTTGGATGAACCAATACTTGGACACAGACTATTCAGGTGAACACTATCACAGCAACAGTTTAATATCAGGAGTGTTGTATTTGAGTGATGTGGAAGACACA